>OLRQ01000250.1_pt1 | contig 60716 bp, 54 predicted proteins | sample 1671971 | NCBI WGS metagenome assembly OLRQ01 (sample SAMEA3136631, study PRJEB25190) | human gut metagenome | biome: human gut; feature: human-associated habitat; material: faeces | place: Austria | collected 2013
TCTTCAATCACATTGAGGTCAAAGCCCATCTCATCCAGCGCTTCCTTTACTTCCTTATATGCACACAGGTTGATCAGATTATTTCCAAGCGCACGCCCCATCAGAAACTCCATGGACATGTAATAAACCGTCTTCGGATCATCGATCTCATACTGCTTCTGCGTTGCCAGCCAGTTATTGATGATATCATCCTTCACCGCATAGGAAACAGCCTGAAACAGCTGCTGCTGTGTTGCTTCTTTGATTGTTTTCCGGTAGAGGGTTTTCACATTCTCCTTAACGCGCTCTTTGAACTCTTCCTTGTCAAATGTTTTACTCATTACATTTTTCCTTTCATTCAAATTTTGCAGATCGGGTTCTTCTGCTTATTTTCTCTCTACGCCTAGTGTCACCTGTTCTCCGTTGATGTTCCACTCTTTACTGTATCCGGACACTTCGCCGTAAACTACGGTTACTGCAAGTACTTCGTCCTTTATCTGATCTTCGTACTTTTTCAGAATCGCATCTATCTTATCGTTACCCTTTGCGGATACCGTTATTTTATCCATGACCTCGAAGCCGGCTTCCTTACGCATTGTCTGAATCTTGCTGATCAGCTCGCGCACAAAGCCTTCCTCGACCAGTTCCGGTGTCAGGTTTGTATCAAGTACCACTGCGATCTCCTGGTTGGATTCGCTCACATAGCCTTCTGTCTGTGCCGTCTCAATGAGCAGATCCTCCTCGCCAAGCGCTACCTCTGTACCGTCTACGTCCAGATGGATTGCGCCAGTCGTCTTCAGCTCATTCATCGCAGCTGCCCCATCAAGTGCCGGAAGCAGCTGACGGATCTTGCCGAGCAGCTTGCCGTATTTCGGGCCGACAGTACGCATCTGCGGCTTGAAGCTGTAAGAAATGAACTCTCCTACATTATCGGTAAATGCAACCGCCTTTACATTCAGCTCGTCGCGGATAATATCCGTAAAATACTCCGGAAGCGTCTGCGGCGCCTTGATATACATCTTGGCGATCGGCTGGCGGTTCTTGATGTTTGCCTTATTCCGGCAGGCACGTCCAAGGACTACGACCTTCAGCACCTCATCCATATCGCGCTCCAGCTCCGGATCAATCTTGGCCTCATCCACCTTCGGGAAGTCACACAGATGAATGCTCTCCGGCGCGGTCGGATCTACCTTTACTACAATGTTCTGATAGATCTCCTCTGTCATGAACGGAATCATCGGTGCTGCCGCCTTGCTGACCGTCACGAGTGCAGTATAAAGCGTCATGTAAGCGTTGACCTTATCCGTCTCCATGCCTTTCGCCCAGAAACGCTCACGGCTTCTTCTGACATACCAGTTACTCATATCATCGACGAACTCTTCAAGTGCACGTGCAGCCTCCGGGATCCGGTAATTACCCAGATTGTCATCTACGGCCTTGACCATGGAATTCATCTTGGAGAGTAACCACTTATCCATAACCGGAAGCTTCTCGTAGTCCAGTGTATACTTGGTCGGGTCAAAATTGTCAATGTTGGCATACAGCACGAAGAATGCATAGGTATTCCAGAGTGTTCCGAGGAACTTGTTCTGCCCCTCCTGCACGGCCTTTCCATGGAAACGATTCGGCAGCCACGGAGCGCTGTTGATATAGAAATACCAGCGAATTGCATCCGCGCCATATTTGGAAAGCGCCTCGAACGGATCGACGGCATTTCCCTTGGATTTGCTCATCTTCTGGCCGTTTTCATCCTGCACGTGTCCAAGAACGATAACATTTTCAAACGGAGCCTTATTAAACAGCAGTGTGGAGATCGCCATCAGAGAATAGAACCAGCCTCTGGTCTGATCCACTGCCTCAGAAATAAACTGAGCCGGGAAGTGTTTCTCGAAATATTCTTTATTTTCAAACGGATAGTGATACTGCGCAAACGGCATGGAACCGGAATCGAACCAGCAGTCGATTACTTCCGGTACCCGGTGCATCGGCTTTCCGCACTTCGGACAGCGAATCGTCACCTTGTCGATGAACGGACGGTGCAGCTCGATCTCCTCCGGGCAGTCATCAGAAAGCTCATGCAGCTCCTTCTTGCTGCCGACGGACTCCATATGTCCGCACTCGCACTCCCAGATATTCAGCGGAGTACCCCAGTAACGGTTCCGTGAAAGTCCCCAGTCCTGTACATTTTCCAGCCAGTCGCCGAAACGTCCCTTACCGATGCTCTCCGGAATCCAGTTTACCGTATTATTATTGCGCACCAGATCATCGCGCACCGCAGTCATCTTGATGAACCAGGACTCGCGTGCATAATAAATCAGCGGTGTATCACAGCGCCAGCAGTGCGGGTAGCTATGCTCAAACTTCGGTGCGGAATACAGCAGTCCTCTCGCATCCAGATCCTTGATGACCTCCGGGGAAACGCCGTTCTCATTTTCGAGATCCTTTCGTGCAATACAGGAGTGACCGGCCCATTTCGTCTCCTTCGTCATCATACCATTCTCATCGACGAGCTGCAGGAACGGAAGATCATATTTTCTGCCGACCTTGCTGTCGTCCTCACCAAATGCCGGTGCGATATGTACAACACCGGTACCATCGGTCATCGTAACATACGGATCACATACAACATAGTACGCTTTCTTTTTCAGCTCTACCGGGTAAAGTGCCTCATACTCCTTGAATTCAAGATCCTTACCCTTATAAGTCTCAAGGACATCGTAGGTCTCCGCTCCGAGCACGGTATCCGCCAGCGCAGCTGCCAGATAGTATACATAGTCCTGATCCTTCATTTTGACTTTGATATAATCCTCATCCGGATTCACGCAGAGCGCAACGTTCGACGGAAGGGTCCACGGTGTCGTCGTCCACGCAAGAATGTACGCCTCCTCTCCCTTCACCTTGAAGCGTGCAATTGCGGAACGTTCCTTGACGTCCTTATATCCCTGTGCCACCTCATGGCTCGAAAGCGGGGTACCGCAGCGCGGGCAGTACGGTACGATCTTGTAGCCCTTGTACAGAAGCTTCTTCTCCCAGATCTGCTTTAATGCCCACCACTCAGACTCGATAAAATTGTCATCGTAGGTGACATACGGATCATCCATATCCGCCCAGAAGCCAACGGTCGCGGAGAAATCCTCCCACATCCCCTTGTACTTCCAGACGCTCTCCTTGCAGTGCTGGATGAACGGCTCCACACCGTACTCCTCGATCTGCTCCTTACCGTCGAGACCGAGCATCTTCTCGACTTCCAGCTCTACCGGCAGTCCATGCGTATCCCAGCCGGCCTTTCTCGGAACTATCTTTCCCTTCATCGTCTGGTAGCGCGGAATCATATCCTTGATAACACGGGTCAGCACATGACCGATGTGTGGCTTTCCGTTTGCTGTAGGCGGTCCGTCATAGAAGGTATATGTCTCACCTTCTTTGCGGTTCTCCATGCTCTTTTTAAAAATATCCTGTTCTTTCCAGAATTTTTCTACTTCTTTTTCGTGTTCAACAACATTTCTGTTGGTAGGTACCTTATCGTACATATGCTGCCTCCTTCTTGAACACCCCTGAATTTTATCTTTTTCAGATATGCCTGTTGTTCTTAATTTATAAATCGCACATTTCGTTATTATAGCTCAGTCTTTGTTTTCTTGTCAATTTATGATGTGCTGAAAATGCCCGCATTTTTCATTGCTTTTTTCCTATATTTCCAGTATACTTGAGAAAGTCGGTTTCGGCATGACATATTGTGTGGGAAGTCGGCAGTCTACGACGAATTTAATAGAAAAGAGAGTGATGAAATGAGTAACTTTTTCAACATGGACAATGGTCTGTTCCGTGCACTCGGCAAGCTGGCAGATCTGATGCTTCTGAACATCCTGTTTCTTGTCTGCAGCCTTCCTATTTTCACGATCGGGGCATCCTTTACCGCGATGTATTATGTGACCTTAAAGCTGGCCGAAAATGAAGAAGGCTATATCGCCCGGGGCTTCCTGAAATCCTTCAAGCAGAATTTCAAGCAGGCAACGATCATCTGGCTGATCCTGCTGTTCTTCGGCATCGTACTTGTTCTGGATCTGCTGATCCTCAAGGATTCCACCGGAACCTTTGTGACCGTCCTGCGCGTAGTCATCACCGCAACGATGATTATATACGCCCTGATCCTGCTCTACGTGTTCCCGATTCTTGCACGCTTTTACAACTCTGTAAAGGATACCTTTAAAAATGCCTTTATCATGGCAGTCGTAAATCTTCCGAGGACCTTTGTCATGCTGGTCATCTGTGCAGCGTCAGTGCTTGCCACCTTCCTGAACACCTATACCTTATGGTACGGTATCCTGATCTGGATGATGGCCGGTTTCGCACTCGTAGCCTTTGCGAATTCCTTTTTCTTCAAAAAGATTTTTGCAAAATACACACCGGCAGATCCGACCACGGATGAGGATCCGGATAACTGGAACCTGGATGAAATCGAAAAGACAGAGCTTGATGTAAAAGAGGACGTGACCGCTTCGACAGAAGCAACAGATGCAGCTGCTTCTTCGAAAGACGAAACCAAACCAGAATAATCAGAAAAATACCGGCTCCAAATCAGATCTGATATCTGAAACTGGAAGCCGGTATTTTTACTTTATTATTTGTTCCACAGTGCGCCGTATACACTCAGAATTCTGGATGCCTGTGCGTCCGTCACTCTGGAAAGTGCGTTCTCAATCGCTGCGTAGGTCTCCGGGCGGGAATTCTTCAGCTGAGTCGGATTCAGAATGTAGTTCTTGTAGGACTCTGCGAAGTACTCGGAGCTGCTGGATAATACATATGACTTGTTGTAGTCTGTGTACAGGGATTTTTCACGGTTGTAAATACTCTGGAACGCAGAGGACGTATCAATGTTGCCTGCCACAAATGCTACAAAGTGTCCCAGCTCATGGTATACGGTATTGTCCGCACGCTTCAGCGTAACAGTACGGGTCCGTGCGTCACACAGTCCGGAATAAGATACACCGGAATTGATGACAATCTTAAATCCGAGCTTCTGGAATGCGCTTGTCACATTACCGCTTACCAACGGGGCAATCTGCGTGATCGCGATCTCACCGTTCTGTGCTGCGGATGCGGTACCTGCGGTCGTCGCCTTGGTCGCGGTCGTTGTCGCTGTACCGGTCGGTGCTACGGTCTTTATAACCGTCGTCTTTACCGTCGTCACCCGGGTATCAATCTTAGAACCCTTCTTATATGCATTTGTCACATTCGTTGCCGTCAGCGTTTCTGTCGTGGTAACATTTTTCTTAGATGACTTTACCTTCTTTTTCTTCTTTGTCACGGTCTTCCCAGCCGTCTTGTAGGTCTTCTTGGAAGCCTTTTTCATCTTAATCTTCTTTGTGGTCTTCTTTGTCTTTGTGGATCTTGTAACCTTCGGTGCCGCAAGCGGTACATCCTCATCCGGAATCTCAATACTTCCATCGGTATCTACGTAAGTAATCAGCTCCGGTACCTGATTCTGTGAATTGTAATAAGTAACGCCTCCGCCCATTGCAACCACTGCCGCAAGTGCAAGTGCCCCTGCCTTTGTCAGCTTTTTCCGAAGCGCTTCTTTCATAGCCAGCTTCTTCATAGTCTCTTCCTCCTTGAAATAAAAACACATCTGTAATGGTTACTGAAATAACTTTCTGATATATCATTCCCTGTATACGACTCTTTTTCATAAAAAACCATGAAAAAGAAAAAACCGCCTGATTTTCATCAGCGGTCACCATCTACACGCTCCAGCAAATATATGCATACTCAAAAAAATCCAACAAAATACACAATACTCCGGAAATGCGGCAACCGGCTGTCATAGTCCTTCGGACGTTAGACCCTTGGCTTTGCGTCCCCGCTTTTCAACGGGTTTGCCTTTATATCAGATATGTCTATTTCTCTTTTTCTACTATAATCACTTTAACTGCCATTGTCAACCGCATTTTCTCATTTTTTCGCCTTTTTTCTTTTCTTTTTCAGGTTATCTGCTATACTGGAGTCAGAATGATATTAAGGTCAAAAGGAGTCAACTTATGATAAAGATACATTATGGCTGGCTGTTTTCCCTTCTGTTCTTTATCGCATTACTGTGTTGCAGCTGCGGTACAACAAAAAGCAATACGGACGACAGCGTCTCTGCTCCTCCCGGCTATGTCCCCGGTCAGACAAGTGTTCTGGCTCCGACCGCAGACGGAACCGTGCAGACCGGAGATGAGCCTCTGATCCTTGATTTTTCCAATGCCTCTATGGGCTATTTTATGGGGAAAGTGACAAGCGACAATACAAAAGTAAATATTCAAGTGACCGGAGAGGACGATGTGGTCTATAACTATTTTCTGGAAACCAAAGACGACTGGACGGCATTCCCTCTCACGTCCGGGGACGGTGCCTATCTGATTCTTGCCTTTGAGGACATCGGAAACGGACAGTATGCTTCCCTTTTCAGTTATCCACTGGATGTGACCCTGGAAAATGTGTTTCTTCCATTTCTATATCCAAACCAGTACGTAGACTTTTCCGCAGACAGCAAGCTCGTCTCCTTGGCCGCCTCACTCTCCGCAGATGCCGAGACGGATCTGGATGCACTTCGCACACTTTATGAATATGTCGTAACGACACTGACCTACGACAATGAAAAGGCTGCCACGGTGAAAGCCGGCTATTTGCCTGACCTTGACGAAACATTAAAGACAAAAACCGGCATCTGTTTCGACTATGCAGCACTTCTGACCGCTATGCTCCGCTCCTTATCGATCCCGACCCGTCTGGCGATCGGCTACAGCGGCGATGTCAAACACGCCTGGATCGACGTCTACATTGAATCAGTCGGCTGGGTGGAAAAAGTCGCTCAGTTCGACGGAAACGAATGGAAATTCATGGATCCCACGTTTGATTCCGTCGGAAAGGACAGCGAAGCCATCCGGGAATACATCGGTGATGCCAGCAATTATACACTCCAATATGTTTACTGACAGGAGGTTTTCTCATGCAAAAAGCTCTGAATAATAATGAATTATCTTCGCTTGCAAGGCAGCTCTCCATGCTGCTCCACTCCGGCATCTCTGTACTCGAGAGTGTCTCAATTCTCCGCGAGGATGCTGTCTCTTCAGATGGAAAGGAGATTCTTGGCGGACTCTATGAACGTCTTGAAGAGACCGGAGAATTTGCAGAAGCGATGCAGCAGACCGGATGGTTTCCTGACTATTTCCAGAAGATGACTGCGCTCGGCGAACAGTCCGGCACCCTTGAGGAGACTATGGCTTCCCTTGCCTCCTACTATGAACGACAGGAAACCATGCTCACCAATATCCGCAATGCGCTGACCTACCCGCTTATCCTGCTCGGCATGCTCTTTGCCATTCTCTTGGTGCTCGTGACACAGGTCATGCCGGTGTTCGAAAAGGTATTCTCACAGCTTGGCATCGAAATGACAGGTGTCACCTCCGCCGTTTTTCGGATCACGCATGTGCTGCAGGGCTGTTCCGTCGTGCTTCTGATCGGCGTGCTCACAGCAGCAGCCGCAGGCATCATCTGGCTTCGTACAGCCAGTGGACGCGCCAGACTTTTAAAGCTCATCCTGCCGCTCCCGGTCACCCGTGAAATCAGTCATCTTACGGCATGTGCACATTTTTCTGACGCACTCTCCATGGCCCTGCACTGTGGTCTGGATGTCGGTGAGAGCTTCTCCTTAGCCGGTGATGTCTCCACACAGCCACAGTTTCAGAAGCAGCTAAAAAAAGCAGAGGCGCTACAAAACGAAGGCGAAGAATTTGCCGTCTCGCTGAATAAAGCCGGCATCTACAGCGGAATGAACGCCCGCCTGCTCTCGATCGGCTTTCGCACCGGCGATGCGGAGGACGCCCTGAAGGATATTTCCATTCGCGCCGGGAAGCAGGCCGAAGAGCGACTGCAAAATGCCATTGGTAAAATCGAACCAACCATGACAGCGATTCTCTCGGTCCTGACCGGACTGATTCTCGTCTCTGTCATGCTGCCATTACTCAGTATCATGGCCGGTATCGGATGACGCTTACAAAAAAGGAGGCCTGACCTATGAACCGTTTCAGCCAGGAACATACCCCTCATGATATCCGGCGCCGCCTGGTTCCATCTGTAGTGCTTACGCTTGGGTGTGTTCTGTTTTTGTGGAAATTTTCTTCTTCTGTCACAGAGACAACGAACCACGCACAGATGGAGAATCTGAAGCAGGCGATCCTGCGCAGCGCTGTTCACTGCTATGCGGTGGAGGGGATTTATCCAGCCAGCCTTTCCTATCTGGAAAAACACTACGGAATCTCATGGAACCCGGAAGAATACGCCGTCGACTACGAGGTCTTCAGCTCCAACCTCCCACCGACCGTTACGGTGATTGACCTTCGGTCGTAGCTGCCTGCCTGGCTTGTTTCTCACGGAAAACAAGGAGGAATTACCCATGAATTCAAAACCGACAAGACACTCCATCGATACGCTCTTTACTTTTCTGCTGCTGCTTTCCTTTCTGCTCTTTTCTCTTCTGGTAGCAGGAACCGGCTCTATGGTCTATCAGAACGGAACAGATAGTCTGAATAAGAATTATACCTCCCGGATGGCGCTCTCCTATCTGGCCGAAAAGCTGCGGCAGCATGATCACACAGAGGGCGTAAATGTCAGAGAACTGGATAACATTCCGAGCCTCGTCCTGTATGAAGAACAAAACGGCACGCACTACTGCACCTACCTGTATTTCTATGACGGGGCGCTGCGGGAGCTGTTCACGCAGGCATCCAATGTACCATCTGCAGATATGGGGACTGCGATCACCGAGCTGTCCGGATTCACTTTTTCTGTGGAATCCGCCCCCGACGGCTCTGAATCCGTTTTGCTGATCACCGTAACGGACACAGAAGGAAGGAACAATACAGCACGGATTCATTTATCTGCTGCCGCATTGTCAAAGACCTGATATCCGGTCTGTTGCCCGCAGAAAGGAAGACGAAATACACTGTACGGAAATAATTTTTAAGGAGCACTAAAATGAAATCATCAACATCGAATCATTCCGGAACCCGGTTGTTTTTTATTGAATTTCTGATCGTGCTGTTTTTCTTTCTGATCATCAGTACGGTCTGTCTGCGGCTGTTCGTCCAGTCACACAGTATGACAAAGCGTACAGAAGAGCTGTTTCAGGCACAGGAGGCTGCAGCTTCAGTTGCGGAGCTGCTCGAAGCAGGGGGTGACTCTGTTTCTGTACTGCTCACTGCCTACCCGGAGGCTGTTCTGGATGATTCGGGGCTTGATCCGGTGATAACCATCTGTTTTGATCAGGATTTCCACAGCTGTTCTCCAAAAAAAGAAAGTTATTCACTTACCGTACCCCTTATTGTGGATAACCATGAGGAAAGTGCAACGATCTCCGTCTGCAAATCCTCCGGCGAAGTGATTTACACACTGGACGTCTCGTTCCACCGGCCGCTGACGAGAGAGGAGGTGCTCTCATGAGAAGGACTTCCGGACTTTCGCTTCTGATCCTGATCTTTGTCTCTCTCTGTCTCATTACCTTTTCCCTGCTTTCGGTCTCGGAATCCAGGGCAGACCAGGCACTCGGCGAAAAAATGGCAGCACGGACAACCACCTACTACGAGGCAAACACAAAAGCCAATCAGCTGCTTTCAAAGATCGATGCACAGTTAGCGAACTATTTACGACTGCTTTCATCCGATGCATCATCTACCCCGGAAAGCAGCTACTATGATTCCTGCCGCCAGATCGCAGATGTCATTCCGGAAGTATGCTGGGATACCGACACACACACGGTTTCCTTTGCCATCGCCATCACCGAAAGCCAGCAGCTCGCCGTCGTGCTCGCCGTCGATTTTCCGAAAAAGGATACGGATACACTGTATCATATCACCACCTGGAAAATCGTAAATACGCAGGACTGGGCAGTTGACACATCTATGAAGCTGCTTCGAACTGATATGCCAGAAAGTGAAACCTGACATCATCATATTTTTCTTACGAAAGGGGATCTCCTGTCATGGCTGATATTGCCACGCTTCAGGCGACCGATATGCTGACGGCCGCTACCAACTCAAACGCATCCGACATTTTTATCATAGCCGGACGCCCACTGACCTATAAAGTAAATAGATTTATGCACACGAAAGGAGAACGGCTTATGCCGGATACTACCGAATCTCTGATTCGGCAGATCTATATACTCGCACAGAACCGGAAAATCGATCCTTTTCTGGAATCCGGCGATGATGACTTTTCTTTCGCGATCCCGGGATTGTCCCGCTATCGAGTGAGCACGTACAAGCAGCGTGGTTCACTCGCTGCTGTGATCCGTGTCATCGCATTTGAGCTTCCGGATCCTGCACTGCTCGGCATCCCGGATTCGATCCTGCAGCTGACCGATCTCACAAAGGGCATGCTCCTTGTCACCGGCCCTGCCGGAAGCGGCAAGTCGACGACGCTCGCCTGCCTGATTGACCGCATCAACTCGACACGCGAAAATCACATCATCACCCTGGAGGATCCTCTGGAATTCCTGCACCACCATAAAAAAAGTATTGTCAGTCAGCGCGAAATCTCAACCGATACGGATAATTATCTGACGGCACTGCGTGCAGCGCTGCGCCAGAGCCCTGATGTCATCCTGCTCGGTGAGATGCGTGACCATGAGACGATCCAGACGGCTATGACCGCTGCGGAGACCGGACACCTTATCCTCTCCAGTCTGCATACAATCGGCGCCGCGAACACGATCAGCCGGATCATCGACGTCTTCGAACCATCCCAGCAGCATCAGATCGCGATGCAGCTCTCAATGGTGCTCCGCGCCGTTGTCTCCCAGCAGCTTGTCCCGGCCATCGACGGTCACATGGTTCCTGCCTTTGAGCTCATGATCATGACACCCGCCATCAGCAATATGATCCGTGACAATAAAACACACCAGATCGATGGAATCATCTATACATCCGCAAGGGATGAAATGCACTCAATGGACAGCAGCCTTTTGCAGCTTTACCATTCGGGCACGATCACCGCAGAAACCGCGCTGCGCTACAGTACAAATCCGGATATGCTGCGGAAAAAACTGTAAAAAGGACGTGTGAAAAAAATTTGTTTTTTCACACGTCCTTTTTTTGCTCTATTTGTCTGCCAGCTGCTGACGCACGAGCGCTCTCTTTAAAGCCAACTCAGCCCGGGAGATATTGATCGATGGATCATGTGCCTGCAAGCGGCGCTCAGCGCGCTGTTCTGCTTCCTTTGCACGGTTCCTGTCAATCTCGTCCGGCCATTCGGCCACCTCCGCCATCATGGAAATCCGATCCGGAAGGATCTCAATAAAGCCCGCATGCACGGCTGCTTCCCGGATCCCGTCCTCCTCATGAATTTTCACAATGCCCGGTTCAATAATCATGGTCATCGGGATATGGCGCTTATAAATACCGACCTCTCCCTCTGTCGTGTTCAGCTCCAGCATGGACGCCTTTCCGGTCCAGAAAACGCGGTCAGGCGTAATGATCTCAAGATCAAAAAACTTGCCATCGTCTGCCATACGCTTTCACCCTTTCTGCCGACTGTGGTTCACACCTTATGCGCGGGCGATTACGTCGTCGATGCTTCCTGCATTCAGGAAACAGCTCTCCGGGATATCGTCATGTTTACCTTCAAGGATCTCCCTGAAGCCACGGATCGTCTCGGACAGCGGAACATAACGTCCGTCCACACCGGTAAACTGTACCGCTACAAAGAACGGCTGAGACAGGAATCTCTGTACCTTTCTCGCACGGCTGACAATCAGCTTGTCCTCCTCAGACAGCTCATCCATGCCGAGGATTGCGATGATATCCTGCAGCTCCTTGTACTTCTGAAGAATCTCCTGCACGCCGCGGGCTACCGCATAGTGCTCTTCACCGACGATACGCGGATCCAGGATACGGGAAGTAGACTCCAGCGGATCCACTGCCGGGTAAATTCCGAGCTCTACGATCGAACGGGAAAGTACGGTCGTCGCATCCAGATGTGCAAACGTCGTCGCCGGGGCCGGGTCTGTCAGGTCATCCGCCGGTACATAGACTGCCTGTACGGATGTAATGGAACCATTCTTTGTCGAAGTGATACGCTCCTGCAGCGCACCCATCTCCGTCTGAAGGGTCGGCTGATAACCAACTGCGGATGGCATACGTCCAAGCAGTGCGGATACCTCAGATCCGGCCTGTGTGAAACGGAAGATGTTGTCAATGAACAGAAGTACATCCTTTCCGCCCTCATCACGGAAGTTCTCCGCCATCGTCAGACCGGTCAGACCGACACGCATTCTTGCTCCAGGCGGCTCATTCATTTGTCCGAACACCATTGTCGTTTTATTGATAACGCCGGATTCCTGCATCTCGTGATACAGGTCGTTACCCTCACGGGTACGCTCTCCAACGCCGGTAAATACGGAATATCCGCCGTGCTCAGTCGCGATATTACGAATCAGCTCCTGAATCAGAACGGTTTTACCTACACCTGCTCCACCGAACAGACCGATCTTTCCACCCTTCTGATACGGGCAGAGCAGATCAACGACCTTAATTCCGGTCTCCAGTACCTCTGCCGAGGTAGACTGCTCCTCAAATGACGGTGCTTCCCGATGAATCGGCATCTTCTTTGCGCCCGCTGGTGCCGGCTTGTTATCGATCGGATCACCGGTCACATTGAAAATGCGACCCAGCGTCTCCTCGCCTACCGGAACCGAGATCGGCGCACCGGTCGCCACGGCCTCCATGCCGCGTACCAGTCCGTCGGTCGGACCCATTGCGATGCATCGAACCGTCTCATCGCCAAGGTGCTGTGCGACCTCTACAACGAGAAGTTCCCCGTTCTTGCGGGTGATATGGATAGCTTCATAAATTGACGGAAGATGTCCCTCTGTAAATTTGATATCCAGTACCGCACCGATAATCTGAGTGATTTTACCTGTATTTGGCATGATAATTCACTCTCCTCTTCTATATTACTTTACTGTATTGCATTTGCTCCGGCTATGATCTCGGTCAGCTCCTGTGTAATGGAGCCCTGACGCGCACGGTTGTACTGCAAGGTCAGATGATCGATCATGTCCTGCGCATTGCTCGTTGCGGAATCCATCGCCTGCATACGGGCGCCATTCTCACTTGCAATGGCCTCTACCAGAGCGCCGTATAAAATGCTCGTCACATATTTCGGAATGATGATCTCCAGGGCCTCGGTCTCCTCCGGCTCATAGTTCATCAGTGAATCCGCCTTTGCCGCCTCAATGTCCGCTTCCTCGATCTCTACCGGAAGCAGCTTTAAGAGCTTCGGCTCATGTACGACGGTATTTTTAAAATACGTGTAGGCAATATAGATTTCTGAAATCTCACCCGCTGCATATCCCCCGAGCACTTCCTCACAGATTTCCTTTGCATCAGAGAACATCGGGTTCTCAATGACCTCGCTGTAATCCTTTGCAATCGTATACTCTCTGTGCTGGAAATATTCTTTTCCTTTATTTCCCACCGTGTAAAGCAACAGATCATCCGGTTTTAAATCCGAGCCGGTAATCAGCTTGATCACACTGGCATTGTACCCGCCTGCAAGTCCACGGTTTGAAGTAACGACAATGACTGCCTTTTTCCCGGATGCCTGCGGCTTTAAATACGGATGTTCAATCGTTCCGGATTTGGCAAGCATGGACGTAACCGTCGCATACATCTTGTCAAAATACGGCTTGGACCGCTCCGCACGTGCCTTTGTCTTCTGCAGCTTAACCGTGGATACCAGCTTCATGGCATTGGTAATCTGCTGTGTACTGGCAATACTGCTCCGGCGGCGTTTTATGTCTCTCATCGAAGCCATAAGTATCACCCTTTCCTAAATGCGGCCTTGAACTCCTTCAATGCAGACTGCAGTGCTGCATCCGTCTTCTCGGAAATCTGCTTCTCCGTTGCGATTGCATTCGGAACCTCCGGATACTTCGTATCGAGGAACTCAAACAGTTCCTTCTCAAAACGCATGATATCCTTTACCGGAATATCGATCAGATATTTCTTTGTCGCTGCGTAAATGATGATGACCTGATACTGTACGGCCATCGGCTGATACTGCGGCTGCTTCAGGATCTCTTTGATACGTTCACCCTGTGCCAGACGTTCCTTCGTATCATCGTCCAGATCAGAACCGAACTGGGAGAAGGCTGCCAGCTCACGGTACTGTGCCAGCTCGACACGGATCGGGGCTGCGATCTTCTTCATCGCCTTGATCTGTGCTGCGCCTCCTACACGGGATACAGAAAGTCCTGCGTTGACCGCCGGACGGAATCCCGCATTAAACATCTCTGTCTCCAGATAGATCTGACCGTCTGTGATGGAAATAACGTTTGTCGGAATATAGGCAGAAACATCTCCTGCCTGCGTCTCAATAATCGGAAGTGCCGTCAGGGAACCTCCGCCCAATTCATCCGAGAGACGTGCCGCACGCTCCAGCAGTCTGGAATGCAGATAGAATACATCACCCGGATATGCCTCACGTCCTGGCGGACGCTTCAAAAGCAGGGAGAGTGTACGGTAAGCCGCCGCGTGCTTCGACAAGTCATCATAAATGACAAGCACGTCCTCTCCGTTCTCCATCCATTCCTCACCGATCGCACAGCCTGAATACGGTGCAATGTACTGCAGCGGCGCCAGCTCACTGGCCGTCGCTGATACAACGGTCGTGTAATCCATCGCTCCGTACTCCTCCAGTGTCTTTACAAGAGAAGCCACCGTAGAAGCCTTCTGACCGATCGCCACGTAAATACACTTTACGCCCTGCCCTTTCTGATTGATGATTGTATCAATCGCAATAGCCGTCTTACCGGTCTGACGGTCTCCGATGATCAGCTCACGCTGTCCTCTTCCGATCGGCACCATGGAGTCGATCGCCTTGATACCGGTCTGCAGCGGGGTATCAACCGCTTTTCTGGAAATGACGCCGGATGCGACACGCTCGATCTGGCGATATTTATCTGCATGGATCGGTCCCTTTCCATCGATCGGCTGTCCGAGCGCATTTACGACACGCCCGAGCATTCCGTCTCCGACCGGAACCTCCACAACTCTGCCCGTGGTCTTTACGATATCTCCCTCACCGATCTCGGTGCTGTTGCCGAGAAGTACCGCTCCGACATTGTCTTCCTCCAGATTCAGCACCATGCCGTATACCTCGCCCGGAAACTCCAGCAGCTCACCCTGCATGGCATTCTCCAGACCATATACACGGGCGATACCGTCCGCTACCTGGATGACCGTACCTGTGTCTGACACTGCGATTTCGGAGGAGTATCTCTGAATCTGCTCTTTGATCACGGAACTGATTTCCTCTGGTCTTAAATTCATGAGGCCTGTACACCTTCTTTCTCGCTTTCTAGTGAAATCTTCATAAGGCAAGAGGTCAGGGCCGCCAGCCGACTGCTCACCGTACCGTCTACAACACGGTCTCCGATCCGGATCATCAGCCCGCCGATTTTCGCCGCATCTACCTTATATTCGATCTCCATTGTTTCATACGGAGTTGTCTGAAGAAGCTTCTGTTCTACCTTCTGCTTCTGAACTCCGGTCAGCGGAATCGCAGAGGTGACCTCCGCCACTCCGATCTTTTTATATTCTTTTACTCTTGCTGTAAAATACGCAAAAATCCCGGGTAATTCTTTGTATCTCCCCTTTGCTGCCACAATTCGTAAAAAACCTGTGAGGGTGTCGGATACCCGTCCCTTGAAAACATCCTCGATGACCTGAAGCTTCGTCTCCTGCGGAATCTCCGGATGCACCATAATCTTTTCAAAGTCTTTGTTCTGTTCCAGGATCTCTGTCAGCACCTGAATTTCTTCTGACAGCTCATCCACCCGGTTCTCCTCCACGGCAAGCTCAAACAGCGCATCCCCATAGGTTCTGGATACTAGCTTTGCCATGTCTTTTCACCTATCTCCTTTAATGTATCGTCAATTAACGAATCCTGGATCTCAATATCGAGCTTCTCACTGACTGCCTTTCCGGCAACCATAGAAGCAACTGTAATAATTTCCTTCTTAATCTCATCCTGCGCTTTCTTCATCTCAAGCTCAGCCTGATGATTCGCACGTTCAATAATATTGGCTGCCTCCGCCTTTGCCTGGTCAATGATCTTCGTCTCATTTTCCAGCGCCTTCTGGCGGGCCGCACTTAAAATTGCGTCCTCCTCTTTATGAATCTCACGCAGTCTGTTCTCGTACTCTTCCTTCAGCTTCGCAGCATCCTCTCTGGACTTCTCTGCAGAATCGATATCATTCTTCACCTTGTCCTGACGCTTTTTCAGCATTTCGCGTGCCGGATTGAACAGCATGTAAGAAAGAAATAAAAACATTACGAATACTGCAATCGCAAGCAGCACCGCGTCATGCAGCAGCTGCGGGTCAAGATTAAACAAACGTGGTTCCAAGATTTCGCCTCCTTCCCATTTTTAGTCTTTCCTTCCCGAATCCGGAAATCAAAGCTTTCCGATCAGCGGGTTTGCGAATAAGAGAATGAAAGCGATTGCCAGACCATACAGACCGGTTGTCTCGGCTACGGCCTGTCCAAGAAGCATCGTAGAGGTGATATCACCCTTCGCTCCCGGATTTCTTCCAACCGCAGAAGCACCATGTCCTGCTGCGATACCCTGTCCTACACCAGGTCCGATACCGGCGATCAGCGCCAGACCTGCACCAATTGCTGAGCAAGCTAATACTAAACCTCTGTCTGTAATACCCATAATAAAACCTCCTATGTTGTGTTTAATTCTGCCCTACTCCACTTCCGGCAGCTTGTCTGTTACATATACCATGGTCAGCATACAGAATACGTATGTCTGAATTGCGCCCGAGAACACATCAAAATAGATGTGCAGAAATCCCGGCCAGCCGATTGCGAACTTCGCCAGAAGCGTATAGATCAGCGACATCATAACTGTGCCTGAAAGGACATTACCGAACAGACGCAGCGACAATGAAAACGGCGTTGCAATCTCTCCGATCAGATTGATCGGAAACAGGAACGGCAGCGGCTTGAACAGCCCGGTAAATGCGCCGAACTTGTTATATTTGATATTATTGTACTGAATAATGCCAAAGGTCAGAAGACCAAGCGGCAACGTCACACCATAATCCGCTGTCGGCGGGCGAAGCCCGAAAAGTCCCGAGATATTGCTCAGAAAGATGAAAATAAAAATACTGCCGATGTAGTTCCGGAACTTTTTTGCATAAGGTCCCATACTGCTTTCCACCATCTTATCGAGCATCTCGACAATCATCTCGACAATGTTCTGAAAACCGGTCGGGTACTTTTCGGCATGACTGATCGCAATACGTGCTGCAACTGCAAATATCACAATCAGCAGCATAACAATTGCGATTGCAACATGTGTTGTTGTGATCCAGAAGGTCTGGCCAAACAGCTCATAGCTGAACACACCATGTATAAAAAAATCCACATCCTGATCAGAAGATGCCAGCAAATTCGCAGCTCCCACTTTTTTTCCTCCTTTCTTCCGTAATGCTCGTCCCTCTCCCGCAGGCAGGCGGGATCCGGTACGGTATTTCCTTAACATTCATGTAACCAGGTTACATATCTATAAAATCTGTCTTGCAGACTTTATCAGGAATCGGTATGCGGCGGATCGTCTTCGCCCGTCTCATCCGGCACAGCTTCATCCTTTCCATGAAGCATCCGATGAGTCAGCGGCTGAAGGAATGCTCCGAACTTCAGACAGAACACGCCGACAAAGGTAGCCATCACATATCCGAGCTTCAGAAACGTAACTGCCCCCGCGACAAGGAGAATCACGGCAGTCCGGATCAGATAAGCCCGACGCATGTATTTATCCGCATCATCCGGCTGCATATCCAGCGCACGGTCAATAGAGCGGTACATATGGGCAGCAAGCCCGATCGCTGTAGCTGCTCCAATCCACAGCCCAGACGTAAATTTCCAGGAAAATCCTGCGACCAGAATCGAAAGCACTTCCACCACTGCTGCAGATATGATAATCCCTGTAATCAGCTCGAGGAGGGTATTATTGATCTGTCTTTTCATCCTTTTTCCTCCTCTTCTGGCGTGGCAGTCCTACCTGCTGCGCCAGCATCCATGTGTTCCGCGCACCCGCCATAATGCCGAGCACGACGAGCACGGCTGTTGTCGACCATCCAAAAGTATCGTCCAGCCATATGCCGACGCATACACAAAGAATCAGCGGTGCAAGCATGCTGATGCCAAGCTGGGTAACCATGGACAGTGACCTTGCGATTTCATTTCTTTTTCTGTCCATACTGCCTCCTTCTATCTGTCGAATTCTAACCGCAAATACATTTCTATTTTAACAGAAAACGAATAAAAAATATACACCCACAGCAAAAAATATTTTGCTTTCCGCGTTTGAATCCGCAAACATCTCGTAAAATTTGTCAACAATTTCCACACTTGTCAGATTATGTTAAAACGCTTCGTAATTGCTTATGCTCATTCGCGCGCCAGTTCCCTCACTGTTTCCAGAATGAGCAGCAGTGTCACCGGTCCGAGCACGACGCCAGATGGTCCATACAGGTAGAGTCCGGCGTATACGACAACTACCATTACAAACGGATAAATGCCAAGACGCGCTCCGATCAGCCGCGGCTCGAGAAATTCCCGCGCCACGTAGGTGATGAAAAACAGCACACCATAGCCCGCTGCCTTTGCATAGCTTCCCTGCAGTACAAGGAAAAACGCGACCGGGAGCAGAACCGTCCCTGTCCCGATAAAGGGCAGTGCATCCAGAAGCCCCGCAGCAACGCCTAGCAGCACAAAATACGGATTACCAAGCAGCCAAAGTCCCAGTACACACAGGATGCTCACGATCCCGATGATCATTGCCTGTGCCTTTAAATACATACCGCCCTGATGCCACATTCGTCCGCTGATATGCTCCACGTGCCGATACAGCCGATAGTTTCGAAGCTGTTCACGCATCCTGTCATAATCCCGCATCAGAAGAATCGCCGCCACAAATACCATGAGCAGAAACAATGCCGCGTCCATTGCTTTTTTCAGATACCTCATTGAGTAATTAAAAATACCCGGCACGATATAGATCCGTATCTGCTCAGTGGCGTGCTCAATCCCGGAGTATACAAATGATCTCATCTCCTCCATCTCCACGCCAAAATTTCGCTCCGCAAACCGGCAGCACTCGTCGATCCCTTCACAAAAGCAGCGGTAGTAATCGTCAAAATTCATGGCAACCCTTTTTAATTGTCCCATGAGCATGCAATAGATCATATAAAAAAGGAGTGAGCACACAATGAGCAATGCGGCAAGCAACACCGACAGAATCACTTCTCTGCGCAGCCGCAGCTTTTTATGAATCAACTCCGTCACCGGCTTTAAGAGATGTACCAGAATATAGGAAATAAAAAAGGGAATCACGTAGGGCAGAAAATATTTCATCAAAATATAAACTGCCACGGTGATCCCTGCGATTTTCAAAAGCTGCTTTCCCTCCGTCATCGTATACGCCTCCTCCGCCATGCACACCTGCAGTTTGACTGCAAATCGCCTGTCACTGCATTAGAAATGCGCAGTGATCTCTGGTTAGTATGCGAAGTTCGGAAAATTCTATTCTGTTTAACCGATAAATTGTGAATATCCGCTTGACTCGATAAACTGCGAAGCAATTATCCGGCTGTATGCAGACAGTGAAAGCAGATTACGAACATCCGGCTGTCGAAAACCGGCGGCTGACTATGCATGTCTCAGAAGGTCTGAAAAACAGACTTCTGCGGCTTGACCTGAAAATGCATCGGCTTCCCTGTCTTCGGATGCCGAAAAGTCAGCTCCGTCGCGCACAGTGCCAGCTCTGCAGCCGGCAATCGATGCGCCGCATGGTCTGCTGACTCATTTACCATCTGCGCCTGCCACGCCTTTGCATACAATTCCCAATCCGGATTATATTTTCGATCACCAAAGAGCGGAAGTCCGGCATGCGCCATCTGCACCCGGATCTGATGATGGCGCCCGGTAGCAAGATGGATCTCGACAAGCGCATATCCAAGGACATCCCCGGCTTCTACCATCCGCTGCTCCTGCACTTCCCGGTAGGACAGAATCCAAAATGACAGCCTTGCCTCCTTCGCGCCTTTTCGATCCTTTGTCACAACTGCGGAAGAATTGGTCTTTGCATCCTTCACTAGATAATCCGTAAGAGAATGCCACAGAACCTTCCTGCCGGTCGCCGCTCCTTCATCCCCGTCAGACGGCGCGTCTGCTTTCTGCATACCCTCTGCCTCCGGTATCCAGTGCCCGCCAGCTTCCGTCACACAGCACACTGCCTGGTACACCTTCTTCATGCTTCCGTCTGTGATCTGCGCCGACAGCGACGCAGCCGCCTTTTTATTCTTTGCAAACACAACAATGCCTTCCACCGGCTGATCCAGTCGATGCACGACCCGCACCGGCTCCATTCTCTGGTCCGCCTGCTCCATGAGATGATTGTTGAGCATGCTCACCAGATCCTTCTCCCCGATCCGCGCACTCTGCACTGCAATGCCCGCCATCTTGTGACAGACAATGATGTCCTTATCCTCGTATAAAATCATATCTTCTCTCCTCGCATGCTTCTTTTACTGACCCATGCACTATATCGGTTACATCATTTTTATTCTACCATGCAGAAAGAGAAATAACAATTTTTATTATTACCCACAAGTTACAAAACAGCTGCCATATCAGGGCTTTCCCTGTATAGCAGCTGCTTTCTCTGTCATTTATTTTTTTCCTGATCCAATCGAAGCTTCACCTTTGCTGCAAATAAATCCGTTTCTATGAATCTATGTTTATTATGATCTATCTTCTACTTACTGCAGATCTGTCAGCGTTGCTTTCGCCTCTTCGTTCATCGTATTCATCTGCTCAGTCACATCTTCAAAGTCGTACAGAGTCGCTTCCATCATCGCAGTGATCAGATTCGCAATATCTCCGTTATTCGGCTGGCTTACCATATGCTGATTATCTGCATAATCCAGCTGTTCAAATGCCTTCTGATAATTGGCATCCTGACGCTTTTCTTTGATGGCATCCATCTCCGCAATGGTCTCGGAACACGGCAGATATCCAATCGAAGCCGAGTAAGTCGCTACACCGCCATTGTCGGTATACAGCCAGTGCAGAAAATCCCATGCTGCTTCTTTTTCCTTAGAAGATCCAAGCATGCAGAGCGTATTTCCACCGGTCGGAACTGCATTTATCGCCTCCTTCGGAACAAACTGTACAGAAAAGTCAAAGGAAGCTGCATTCTGAATACTGTTCAATGCTCCAATGGAGTTGATGACAAAGGCTGCCTTCTGCTCGGAAAACAGCGCTGCACAGTTATCATCCTGCGCCGGTCCGAAATACATCACCTTATCTTTTACCATATCCTGAACCTTCTGCCACATCGTAATGCCGGTTCCATCTTCCACACAGGCAAAGGCATTACCATCCTCTGTAAAAATCGGCGTGTCCGTCTGTGCCATAAACATCCAGAAATACCATGGGTCATGCGGCAGTGCAAAACCATACTCCACCTTGCCGTCATCGATCAGCTTTTTCGCCACCTCAGTCATCTCATCCCAGGTCGTCGGTACTTCGAGTCCTTCTTCCTTCAACAGCCCATCATTGCAATACATAACCGGTGTCGAGCAGCCCATTGGGAAGCCAAGCAGCGTTTCGTCCGTCGTCGCCGGATCAAAGCTCATGCCCGTGATAAAGCCCTCATAAAAATCATTTTTCATATCTGACTGCTGCATATACGGAACCAGATTCTCCAGAACACCGTCCTCTTTGGCCAGAATGGAAATCTGTCCGGAACCGGTCTGAAGAATATCCGGACCGTTTCCTGCTCCGATCGCCGTCTGTACCTTCGCAATGGAGTCGTAATAATTGCCCTGATACTCTGGTACTACCTCAATCTTATCCTGTGAAGCATTATATGTATCGACGACCGACTGCAGAATCTTCTCATTGTCACCGCCCATTGAATGCCAGAAGTTTACGGTCACTTTCTCGTCTGCTGCCTGCGCAGATACCATCGGGATTGCAGTAATTGCTGTTGCTGCTGCCATTACACATACAGTTGCTTTCACACTTTTCTTCATAAGATCCTCCTCTTAAGCTATGCGAGACATTGCGTCTCCGTTTTATTCCCGCAGGCAACATCCCATGCAGCCTCAGCTGTATGAATATCTGATCGTTGCCGCGAGTGTCAGCTCTCCGGAATCTTTTTTTCGGATTGCCAACGAAACTCAGTACCATAAGGCACTGCCCTTTTGGGTATGGTTACTTAATTCCTGAATAGGTAAACGAGCTTACGATATATTTGGAAAAGAACAGATACAGAATCAGCACAGGAAGTATCAGCATGACATTTCCTGCCATGATATAATGCCAGCTCGTCGCACCCTCTGTGTTTTTCAGCATGGCGACACCGATTGTCAGCGGGCGTACCTGCGTGGAAGACGTGATGATCAACGGCCAGAAATAGTCATTCCAGTGACCAACAAAGCTAAACAGTACCACGCTGGTCAGCGCCGGCTTCGACATCGGCAGCATGATTTTTCCCATCACCTTTAATGCACCTGCGTTATCCAGCCGTGCAGATTCAAGCAGTTCGTCCGGAATCTGCATGAAATACTGCCGGAGCAGAAAAATGCCAAACGCATTTGTCATAAATGGTAAAATCTGCGGCCACAGTGTATTCATCAGCCCGACCTTCGACATCATGTGATAAATCGGATAGAAGGTCAGCTGTGCCGGTGTCATAAATGCGATCATGACCAGTCCGAAACAGAGATTCTTCCCTGCAAATTGCATTTTTGCGAACGCATATGCTGCCGGAATCATTACGAGCAGCTGTATGACCACCACACCAAGAATGACCAGAACAGAATTTCGCAGATATAAAAGAAACGGAGCTGATGCAAATGCTTCCACATAATTCTTCCACTGCGGTATCTTCGGGAGCAGCGTCAGCGGAATCGTCGTGATCTCCTTCTCTGTCTGAAGGGATACTGACAACATCCACAGAAACGGAAAAAGAAAGATAAATACAATGACTATATCTATAATGCCAAACAGAAGCTTTCCTATTTTTGATTTTCTTTGTCCCATGTTCCGCCTCCTACTGGTAGTGGACCTTTTTAGAAAGCCCGACAAAATAAAATACCGTCATAATCCCTACCAGAGCCATCAGCACCACGCCCGCCGCAGCTGCCTTTCCGATATCAAATTCCTGAAAGACCTTCGAATAAATATAAAATACGAGCGACGTAGAGGCATTATTCGGACCACCGCCTGTCATAATAAAAATCATGTCAAAAATCTTAAAGCTGCCAATGGTCAGCACGATCAGCGTAAAAAAGATCTGCGGTGAGATCATCGGAAGCGTGATCCTGAAAAAAGTACAGAGCTTTCCGGCATTGTCAAGACTGGCTGCCTCATAAATACTGGCCGGGATCCCCTGAATTGCTGCCAGCAGGATTAAAGTATAGTATCCGACCGACTTCCATACATTTGTAAAGATAATAGAGCCCACCGCGGTACTCGAGCTTCGAAGCCACGTACATGCAGGCAGGTGTAATGCGGTCAGAACCTGATTAAAAACACCAAAGTCCGGATCCATCATCTGCTGGAAGATCAGACCGATCGATACCATGGAGATGACATGAGGTAAAAACACGCTTCCCTGAATAAAGGAGTGAAACCGATCCTGTTTTCCGGAAAGCCACACAGCGAGCAGCAGGGCAATCACCATAATTAAAATGACAGAGAACAGCGCATAATACCCTGTGTTCACCAGTGCTTTTTTGAATGCCGCTGTCTGAAACATCTTTGTATAATTTTCCAGTCCGATAAACCGGCTGTTCGCCTCATTCATCGGATTGACCTTGTAAAAGCTCTGTGTAATCAGCTTCACCATCGGATAAAGTACAAAGGCAACAATCCCCGCCATAGCCGGAAAAATAAAAAGATACGGATATACTTTTTTCATACCACCGCTCCTTCCATTTGCGGCAACCGATTTCCGTTTTTTCCGAATACGTAGAGCGAAGCACGCTCCACATTCAGATAGACCTGCTGCTGCGGACGCCAGTCATCCATTGGTGAAGTGACCATATAGGTGTTTCCCTGCCTATCCCGGATCGAATAATTGGTCTCACGCCCCAGCATCTCCCGGGTCGAAATGGTTCCCGGAACTGAGAACGCCGCATTTGTATGCTCCTTCGTCAGACAGACTGCCTCCGGCCGAAAGCCAATGGTACAGTCCTCTTTTTTTACAATGTTCATTGCCGGAGATCCGATGAACTGTGCAACAAACAGATTCGCCGGATTCCGGTAAATTTCTTCCGGGGATCCGATCTGCTGAATTTCTCCGTGATCCATTAGAATGATCGTATCTGCCATACTCATAGCCTCGACCTGGTCATGGGTCACATAGACAAAGGTTGTTTTCAGTTTCCGGTGCAGCTCGATCAGCTCCACACGCATCGCAGAGCGAAGCTTGGCATCCAAATTCGACAAAGGCTCATCCATCAGAAACACCTTCGGATTTTTAGACATGGCTCTTGCAAGAGCGACACGCTGCCGCTGACCTCCCGAGAGCGTCGACGGGCTTCGATCCAGATAGTCCGTCAGCCCTACCTTTTCCGCTACCTCCCGAATACGTTTCTTCCGCTCCTCTTTTGGTACTTTATTATTTTTCAATCCAAATTCAATATTTCCGTAAACGGACATCGTCGGATAAATGGCATAGTTCTGAAATACCATTGCCACATCCCGCTGTCCGGGTGCCACATCTGTCATATCCTTTCCATCAATCAGAATCTGTCCATCACTCTGCGGCCCGATACCTGCAATCATACGGAGTAAGGTTGTCTTTCCGCAGCCGGAAGGCCCTACCAGTACGGTGAAAGAACCATCCTGAATCGTCACATCCAGATGTTGAATTACATTATAAGTTCCAAAACTTTTGCTCACATTACGAAACTCAATTCCTGCCATTTCTTTCCTCTCCGAACAGGTTCCAAAAGATATGGAACCCTTCGCCTTTCTCTTTTGTCCTTCTTTTGTGGAGTATAGCCCTTCATTGTAAATTCTGCTTCTCTTTCTTCGTGAAATCCACGTAAAAAAGAAATCAATAAAAAGCAGCTGCCCTGCAGAATCCTACATGACAGCTGTCTTCTTTTATTGCTTATTTTATTATTCGCTTTTTTCCTGCTCTTTTTGCAGGTATTCCTTCACCGCAAGCAAATCCGGCTGAACCGTACATGCCCGCTCTCTCATCTCTTCCGTCGGCGGAAGCAGATCCGGAACCATGATCGTTTTCAGGCCGGCATTGGAAGCGGAACGGACTCCGTTATAAGAATCCTCCACGCCATACGTCTGTAACGGATCTGTCCCAAGCGCAGCACACGCCTTCTGATAGATTTCTCCATCCGGCTTGCTGTGTATGACCTGATCCCCGCCTATGATGATCTGAAAATATTCCGTAAGTCCTGCCTTCTCCAGATACTTTTTTACAATCGGGCTTGCCGTTGAAGATGCCAGTCCGACTGCAGCCTTCTGCTCCTTTAACCATTTCAACAGCTCCTCTGCTCCTTTTTTCAAAGGCAGATGCTCATTGGCAAGCAGCTGGATCTGCTCAGCTGCCTCTGACAGAAAACACTGTACCGGGAAATCTACTCCGAGTTTCTCCCGCAAAACCTCTGTCATATGCTGCTGATTGGATCCAATGCACAGCTTCAGAAGCTCATCGATTTCTGCAATCGAAATGCCTCTCTCCTCTCCCACCGTGCGCCATGCCTTCTGGCAAAGTGCTTCTGTGTCAAAAATCACTCCATCCATATCAAAAACTATTTGTATCATATCCCCCACACTTCCCGCAAATCTTCTATGTCATTTTTCTTCGACTCATAATTGTTTTTTTCTGCCACTATGATCCTTTTTCAGAAGCTCCCAAAGACAGCTTCCCTGCACATTTGGGAATTCCAGCCCGAGTAATTCGGCAAAGGTCGGCGCCTCATCTACCAGACGGGCATGCTCCAGCACCACATGCTCCCTGAAATCCGGACCCTTTGCGTAAAATACCGGCTGCGGTCCCTTCTCCGGAAGATATCCATGCGTTGCATGACCATAACGATAGTCCTTTGTTTCAAACGGAGCAACCAGCGGTGAATGGAACTCATCCCCGAAGGAAACTCCATCCAGTGCTTCCAGAATAAAGGAAAATGTTCCGTCCAGATGTTCTTTTCCTGCTTCTTCCTTCGTAAAAATCCGTTCGATTCCATATCGACTGTCCTTCTGCATCGTTTCCAGCAGCTGCTTTACGCGGCCGTAAAGCTCCAAATCCTCCGGATGCCTCAGATGTACTTCCGCCGACATTCCACCGGAGAGACACCATGCATCCCAGTCTCTGAATTCACCATTCTCGTCGACACGAATCAGCCCATGCTCTTTTAATGCCACATTGATATTTACAATCTTTGTAATATTCCGCTGACCGTGATCGCTGACCAGCACCAGGTTGGTATTTTCTGCAGCACCGATATCCTCTACTGCCTTCATAATCTGTCCAATATAACGATCCGTCGATTCTACCGCCTTTTTCACCTGATCATTAAAAACACCGTACTGATGTCTCGCCCAGTCCACGTCAGCCGGATGCAAAAACACAATATCCGGCTGACATTCCCGGATCACATCACAGGCACAGTCTACAATAAACGTATCCAGCTGAGGATGCAGCGGTCGTTTTACTCCGTGAGAATTCTTCTCCACTATGCGCAGCATCTGCTCATCCGATCCCATCCGACGAAAAGCTGCCTCCGGGGTATCTTCTTCCGACTGAATCCAGTACTCATCGATCAGATGATCGATCGCCGGATGGTTTCCGGTCACCGGCCAGAAGACTGCAGCCGTCTCATATCCTGCCTTTTTTGCCTCCGTAAAAATATCCTGCTTACAGGCATTGTATTTATAATCCCACTTCCACGGCAGGTCCGACGTCCTTCCCGGATGCAGCTCCAGATTTCCTGTCACTTTATGCGTATCCGGATAAACACCGGTAATCATCGTCGTATGACACGGATATGTAATTGTCGGATAAACCGAATGCACTTTACGCACTCCGACACCACCCGCAAGATATTTTTTAAAATTCGGCAGTGTTTCCAAATATTCCACATCCTCTGCAACCAGGGCATCTGCAGAAATCACAATTAACTTCTTCATGTCTTCCTCCTTTATTCGCTTTGATGAAGTATAGCCCTTCTGTGTAAATTCTACTCCATATTCCTTATGTAATCCAGGTAAAAACCTGCCAAATTCCAAATGCGCAATTTTTATCAGTTATGCTTTCTTTTTTACATCTTAAACCGATATCCTACGCCCCATATTGTCTCGATATACTGTGGTTTGGAGGACTGCTTTTCGATCTTCTCACGAATCTTTTTGATATGGACGGTGACTGTTGCAATATCGCCGACCGACTCCATATCCCAAATTTCGCGGAACAGCTCCTCCTTTGTAAACACATGATTCGGGTGCTGGGCGAGAAAGGTGAGAAGATCAAACTCCTTTGTCGTAAATGCACGCTCCTCTCCGTCAACCCAGACACGGCGTGCGGTCTTGTCGATCTTGATCCCACGCACCTCAATGATATCATTTTCCTGCACATTGCTGTTTACAAGACGCTCGTAACGCGCCAGATGTGCTTTCACGCGAGCCACAAGCTCACTTGGGCTGAACGGCTTTGTCATGTAATCATCTGCGCCGAGACCAAGGCCACGGATCTTGTCGATATCGTCCTTCTTCGCTGATACCATAATGACCGGCGTATTTTTATGGATCCTGATCTGTCTGCAGATTTCAAATCCATCCACACCCGGGAGCATCAGATCCAGAATGATCAGATCAAACTCCTCCTCCAGAGAACGCCTCAGCCCTTTATCTCCTTCATTTTCAATCTCTACTTCAAAGCCGGACAGCTCCAGATAATCCTTCTCCAGATCTGCGATCGCGACCTCATCTTCTACGATCAAAATTCTGCTCATTTTACCGGTACCTCCTGATATTTTCTGAGGACAAAGCACATCGTCGTCCCTTCTCCTAGCTTACTGTTCGCCCAGATCCTGCCTCCGTGATCCTCAATAATCTTCTTTACAATCGACAGCCCGATGCCGCTTCCGCCCTGTGCGGAATTCCTGGATGCATCGGTACGATAAAACCGGTCAAAGACATTGACCAGCTCACGGGTCGGAATGCCCTTTCCGTTGTCCTCAATCTCTACCTGAATGAAATCACCCGCATCCCTGACACGCAGCTCCACCCGCTTTTCCTTTTTATCCATATATTTGACGGAATTTCCGATGATGTTATTGATTACACGGGTCATCTGTTCCGCATCCGCGATGACCAGCGTCTCCGGATCTACCGTATTGATGTAGGAAAACTGGATATCCCGTCCACGCAGATCCAGTCCGACATCATCGGCACAGTCATCAAAATATTCTGCCACATTCAGACGGTTGAAGTTGTACGGAATACGATTCGTATCAATCTTCGAATAAAAGGTCAGCTCATTGATCAGCCGGTCCATATCGTTTGCCTTTACATAGATCGTGCGGATATAACGGTCCATTTTCTCCGGCGTATCCGCCACACCGTCCATGATGCCCTCGACATAACCCTTCACCGCCGTGATCGGTGTCTTCAGATCGTGGGAAATATTGCTGATCAGCTCCTTGCTTTGACGGTCAAAGGTCTCTTTCTCCTCCGCCTGCGTTTTCAGCTTCTTGCGCATCTCCTCAAAATCACGGCACAGCTCGCTGATCTCATCCTTTCCGGTCTCATTGAGCTCGAAATCAAAGTCCTCATTTTTGATACGCTCCGTCGCCTCACTGAGCTTTTTCAACGGCGTATTGACCCCCCGATAGATCCATATTGTCAGCAGCATCGCTGTGAAAAACATGATAATGACAATCGAAGCAATCAGATTCAGCAGCAGATGCTTTGTCTGGACCACCATCATCTTTGCCGAAGAAATGACAAAAATACTACCCTCTGAGCCATCTGAAAATTCGACATCCAGCTGCTTCACAAAGGCCCGCACATCCTTTCCGATGTAAGAGCCGCCATCTGAAGAGCTGCTGAATTCCCGAAATGCGGGAAGCTCTGCAAAGAGCTTTGTCACATCCTCATCCGTACCGCTGTAATAGAGCTTGTCATCCTTGCGTACCAGAAGATAAGACGGCTTGTCCGCTATCGTCTCATTTACCTGATCCAGATAATCCCGATCCAGAAACTGATCCGGATCCTCCTTTGCCTGCACCTTGAGCTTATTAAAAATCTGCTCCGTCGATTTTCCGATCACCTGCATAGAGTCCGAGAGCGACTCAAGTGACATCGGCACGCCGTAGCTCTGCTCGATCATACGCATCTGATATTTGGAAAATCCGAAAAATGCCACCGCAAACATGAGAAACGGCACAAACAGAATCACAAAAAATGCGATGATCAGTCTTGTCTTTAATTTCATCCTGCTCCCACTTTCTTTTCTGTCAATGACTGATACTGGACTGCACAGCAAATGGCAGTCTTATCATTTAAGTATAGCATACGGCAAAATGCTTTTCATCTAAACAATACGGAATTTTTCTAAACTTTTTATAAATCAAAAAAGGCAGTGACCCGCCTGGCAATCTCTTTTATCGACTCCAGACAGATCTCTGCCTTCTGCTTTTTTATTACATTTCCCGCCATCTTCCATGCAGATTACTCTGCCACCTGCGGTTATCCTCCGAACGAATCCTTCGCCTTACAGATACTGCTTCAGTACCTCTACCTTATCCAGCTTCTCCCACGGAAGATCCAGATCATGACGTCCGAAATGACCATATGCGGCGGTCTGCTTGTAGATCGGACGGCGCAGGTCGAGCATCTTGATGATACCTGCCGGACGGAGATCGAAGTTCTCACGGATGATCTCGGTGAGCTTCTCATCGGAAACCTTGCCGGTACCAAAGGTGTCTACCATGACAGAGGTCGGACGTGCGACACCGATTGCGTAGGAAAGCTGAATCTCGCACTTCTCGGCAAGACCGGCAGCTACGATATTCTTTGCCACATAGCGCGCTGCATAAGCTGCAGAACGGTCTACCTTTGTGCAGTCCTTTCCGGAGAATGCCCCGCCGCCGTGTCTGCCATATCCACCGTATGTGTCTACGATGATCTTACGGCCGGTCAGTCCGCTGTCGCCGTGCGGTCCGCCGATCACAAAACGTCCGGTCGGATTTACGAAAAACTTCGTGTTCTCATCGACCATCTCCTTCGGAAGGATCGGATCAAATACATATTTTCTGATATCCGCGTGAATCTGCTCCTGAGTCACATCCGGATCATGCTGGGTGGAAAGAACGACTGCATCCAGTCTGGACGGCTTACCGTTCTCATCGTACTCGACGGTTACCTGAGTTTTTCCGTCCGGACGCAGGTAGGTCAGCGTGCCATCCTTGCGTACCTTGGTCAGCTGCAGTGCCAGCTTCTGTGCCAGTGCGATCGGATACGGCATATATTCATCCGTCTCGTTTGTCGCATAACCGAACATCATACCCTGGTCTCCGGCACCGATGGCTTCGATCTCCTCGTCGCTCATCTGATTTTCTTTTGCCTCAAGCGCTTTGTCTACGCCCATTGCGATGTCGGTCGACTGCTCATCAATCGCCGTGATGACACCACACGTGTCTGCATCGAAACCATATTTTCCTCTCGTGTAGCCGATCTCACGGACCGTATCACGGACGATCTTCTGAATATCGACATAAGCCTTTGTCGTAATCTCACCCATAACAAGTACAAGACCGGTCGTGGTCGCTGTCTCACATGCAACACGGCTCATCGGATCCTGCTCAAGCAGTGCATCAAGAATCGCATCTGAAATCTGGTCACACATTTTGTCCGGATGACCTTCGGTAACTGACTCTGAGGTAAATAATCTCTTGTCCATTTTCATTTCCTTTCTTTTTCTGTCTCTTGAGAAATGCTTTTCTGTTCTGAACCGATCACCATAAAGAAAAGTCCGCCGAAAAAGGCGGACTCAATAATCACTCATCAAATCCCCTTATTGTTCGAGTTCACTCGCTCAGGTTGGCACCTTCCATCATGGGGTTGCCGTGGCTTCACAGATCCTATGTATCTCCACCACTCTGAATAAGAGAAAAGCATCTATTCGTTTGTTCTGATATAAGCTACAGCTTTTTCCCCTGTTTGTCAAGCACTTTCTCCTGACAAATGCCGGGAATCGTCAAATTTTCTCATTTTCCTGTGCGGGAAAAGCCACACACCGACCGCTTCTTATTTGCCCTGTGTAAACCGCTCCACAATATACCGGTTCGCCTCCAGCTCCTGCGTATCGTCCAGCGGTACCAGCTCTGCCGTCCCGTATTTTCGCATCAGTGCATTGGATAAAAGCAGATCGCACACCTGTGGGTTCTTCGGGAGAAGCGGACCGTGCAGGTACGTTCCGATCACATTTTTATACCGCACGCCCTCCATGCCGTCATCCCCATTATTTCCATAGCCGAACAGCACCTTTCCAAGTGGCTCGTTGTCATTGATGTACGTCCTGCCGCCGTGGTTCTCAAAGCCGACGATCGGAAGCTCCATCCGGTCATTTTGAATGACAATATTCGAAATCAGACGCGGGCTTCCCTGCTCCGTGTAGAGATCTACCAAAGAGAGGCCCTCGATTCTTCCATCGTCGGTATCATAGTAATGGCCGAGCAGCTGATAGCCGCCACAAACTGCGATGACACTTCCTCCATCCTCCACATAAGCCCGAAAATTCTCCCGGATCGCCTTTAATTTCTCACAGACAAGCATCTGCTCCCGGTCGGAGCCTCCGCCGAGCAGCACCAGATCCAGCTTCGTAAAATCGACCGCATCTGTGATCTGAAACTCCCGCACTTCCGCCTCAATGCCCCTCCATTCGCAGCGCTTTTTCATACACTGGATATTGCCCCGGTCGCCGTAAAGATTCAGCAGATCAGGATAGAGATGTCCGATGGTAAGCTTCATGTTGGATTCCTCCCTGGTACCTTAATGCATATTTGCCAGAATATTTCTGGTCGAAAACAGTGCAGTATAGTTTACGAGCACATAAAGATTGCCGCAGCCGTCCGCGATACGCTTCCGGATCGCTGTCTGCACATCCGCAATCAGCTCAGATTCAATATCCACATACTTCATCCGCAGCCGCATATCCTGGCAACGGATACCGCTGACGGTGATTGAACGGATTGAAGGAGCCGCAAACCGGTCAAAATCCACGTCCCACAGCCATGAGATATCCGTACCGTCCTGCGCGTTATCATTGATGACAATGATCAGATCTTTTTCCCTTTTATCCTCCATCACCGCAGAAATATTCTGATTAAAGCCGGCCGGATTCTTCGCCAGATTGAGGATCACGTCGGTATTTCCGATATGGAACTGCTCCATCCGCCCGTTCTGCGGATTGAAATCCTGCAGCACCTGTGCAAAATTTTTCAGCTCCATGCCTCCGGTACGCGCCGCACTGTAGGCCGCAAGGATGTTGTAGATATTGTAAAATCCCTTATAATTGACCGATATATGCGCCGTCTCTGCCGGAAGCCTCCGGTTCACGCTGTGCTTTCCGTCTTCTGACTCACAGGATGCGCTTCTGACAAAGCGTACGATGTCAAAATTCAGACCATGCGCCATATCAATATATTCCGCATCAAAATCCACCTCCGGCCGTGCAAATCCACACTTCGGACAGTGGTACATGCCGAGCTGACTATAGTGATAAAAGTCATACTCCAGCCGCTCCCCGCACCGCTTGCAGAATCGTCCCTCCCGAATCTCCCCGGTATCCTGCTCCTTGAATACCTGTTCGGTAATGCCGTAGGTGACGTACGGATTGCCGCTTTCCATCGCCAGATAGGCCGAGAGTGCATCATCGCCGTTCACAATCACGGTCATATCCGGTGCCATCTGCATTGCTTTTTTCAGCAGATTCATCGTGATATCGATCTCACCGTACCGATCGAGCTGATCCCGGAACAGATTCGTCAGCACCATATAGTCCGGTTTAAAATACGTGAAAACACGCACGGTAGACGCCTCGTCAATCTCAATACTCGCATAGTCCGCATCCAGATGTCCATTGTTCTTCGCCGCCAGCACGAAAGCTGCAGTCACACCGTCAAGCATATTTGATCCGGTGTGATTGCAGACCAGCTTCATCCCCTCCGACTCAATCGCAGAGCACAAAAGATTATTTGTCGTCGTCTTTCCGTTTGTGCCACAGACTACAAAAATCTTTTCCCGCACCTCCAAAGAGAGTTCCCGCAAAATATCAGGATCAATCTTCCTTGCCAGCTTACCGGCCAGGGTCACGCCCTGTTTGCCGGCCAGACGGCACGCGGTACTGCACAGCTTTGCAGCCCAGATGGCAATCAGCCTTTGTATCCTCATGCCTTACTCTTCCTTCTTCAGTTCTTCTTCGAGTGATTTTAATGTATCTTCTTCGTTCTTCTTCGCCGAATCCTTTACCTTTGCGATGCTTGCTACGCGTACATTCTGCTCCGGATCAAGACTCATCAGCTTCACACCGCTTGTCACACGTCCGAGCACCGAGATATCCTCGCATGCCATCTGGATGATAATGCCCTCGGTATTGATCATCATGATCTCATGTTCACGGTTGACCGCCTTTACACCGACCACATTGCCGGTCTTCTCCATGATCTTATAGCACTTGACGCCCTTACCGCCGCGGTTCTGTGCACTAAATTCGGTGATCGGCGTCAGCTTGCCCATGCCATATTCCGATGCGATCAGCAGATATTCTCCCTGCGTATCGAGCTGCATGCCGACAACCTCATCGCCGTCCGAGAGGCTCATGCCGATGACACCCATCGACGCACGGCCGGTCTTTCTTACATCCGTCTCATGGAAGCGGATACACTGACCATATTTTGTGACAAGGAAAATGTCCTTTTTATTGTTTGTAAATTTCACTTCGATTAATTCATCATCGTCGCGGAGAGTGATGGCAGTCAGACCAGTTTTTCTCACATTTGCAAAATCTGTGATCGGAGTCTTCTTCACCAGTCCCTTCTTCGTCGCCATAAACAGGAATCTGCCTTCCTTATACTCCCGGATCGGGATCAGAGCCGTGATCTTCTCACCCGGCATCAGCTGCAGCAGATTGATGATCGCCGTGCCGCGTGCCGTCCGGCTCGCTTCCGGAATCTCATAGCCCTTCAGCCGGTACACTCTTCCCTGGTTTGTAAAGAACATCAGGTAATGATGTGTGCTCGTCATAAGCAGCTCCTCGATGTAGTCATCATCGATCGTCTGCATACCCTTTATGCCCTTGCCTCCGCGGTTCTGGCTCCTGAAATTATCCGGCGTCATGCGCTTGATATATCCAAGATGTGTCATCGTGATGATGACATTCTCATCCGGGATCAGATCCTCGGTCGTGATGTCAAAGACATCGCGCTCGATAGAGGTCCGGCGGTCGTCTCCGTATTTATCGGCAATGATCTGGATCTCTTTTTTAATCACGCCAAGGAGCAGGTTCTCATCCGCAAGAATCGCACGGTACTCCTCAATGCGCTTCATCAGCTCCTTGTACTCTGCCTCGAGCTTCTCGCGCTCCAGACCGGTCAGCGTGCGCAGACGCATATCAACGATTGCCTGTGCCTGTGCATCACTTAGAGCAAAGCGTTCGATCAGTCCTGCCTTTGCCGCCTGTGTATTTTCTGATCCGCGGATGATGCGGATCACTTCATCAATGTTATCAAGGGCGATAAGCAGGCCCTGTAAAATATGTGCCCGCTCCTCGGCCTTGTTCAGTTCATATTTGGTTCTTCTTGTAACGACATCTTCCTGATGGCGGATGTAGTACGTCAGCATTTCTTTGAGGTTCAGCGTCTTCGGCTCGTTGTTGACGAGTGCCAGCATGATCACGCCAAACGTATCCTGCAGCTGTGTATGTTTATACAGCTGGTTCAGCACGACATTCGCATTCGCATCTCTGCGCAGCTCGATATTGATCCGCATACCCTCGCGATTTGACTCATCCGTGATCGCCGTGATTCCGTCGATTCGTTTGTCGCGCACAAGCTCTGCCATTTTCTCGATCAGCCGGGCCTTGTTGACCATGTACGGGATCTCTGTCACGATGATCCGGCTCTTGCCGTTTTGCATCGACTCGATGTTCGTCACGGCACGCACGCGAATCTTACCCTTTCCTGTGCGGTATGCTTCCTCAATCCCTCTGCGACCTAATATCTGTGCTCCGGTCGGAAAATCCGGTCCCTTGACGATCTCCATGATCTCATCCAGACCGGTCTCCCGCTGCTCCTCGATGCGGTTATCAATGATCTTTACGACCGCTGCGATGACCTCACGCAGATTATGCGGTGGAATATTCGTTGCCATACCAACTGCGATACCGTTCGTACCATTTACGAGCAGGTTCGGAAAACGCGCCGGAAGCACCGTCGGTTCCTTCTCCGTCTCGTCAAAGTTCGGTACAAAGTCGACCGTGTCCTTTCCGATGTCGGCAAGCATTTCCATTGAAATTTTGCTCAGACGCGCCTCAGTATATCGCATCGCCGCCGCGCCGTCTCCGTCGACGGAACCGAAGTTGCCGTGTCCGTCAACGAGCGGGTAGCGGGTCGACCAGTCCTGTGCCATATTAACGAGCGCACCGTATATTGAGCTGTCTCCGTGCGGATGATATTTACCCATCGTATCACCGACAATACGCGCACATTTCCGGTGCGGCTTGTCCGGCCCGTTGTTCAGCTCGATCATGGAATACAGCACACGCCGCTGTACCGGCTTCAGTCCGTCGCGGACATCCGGAAGCGCACGCTGTGAAATAACGCTCATTGCATAGTCGATGTAGGATTCCTCCATCGTCTTTTTCAGATCCACTTCATGGACCTGATCAAATATATTATCTTCCACGGATTTCCCTCCTGTCTTATCTCATTCATCCCTGTCTGACATCATTCAGACGGACTTCCGGCACTATACATCCAGATTTTTTACATTCTTCGCATTTTCTTCGATAAACTCTCTTCGCGGCTCTACCTGATCGCCCATCAGAGTCGTGAAGGTCAGATCAATCTCTGAGGACTGCGCCTCATCCATCGTAACACGCTTCAGTATCCGCTTTTCCGGATCCATCGTCGTCTCCCAGAGCTGCTCCGCATCCATCTCTCCAAGACCTTTGTAACGCTGAATCTTATTGTACTGGTCTCTTCCGACCTCATCAAGAATTTTCTGCAGCTGCTCATCTGAATAGGCATACCACACTTTTTTATTTCTCTCCAGCTTGTAGAGCGGCGGCTGTGCCAGGTAGACATAGCCCTGCTTGATCAGCTCCGGCATGAACCGATACAGGAAGGTCAGAAGCAACGTTGCAATATGTGCACCGTCGACGTCGGCATCAGTCATGATAATGATCTTGTGGTAACGCAGCTTGGAAATATCAAAATCTTCGTGAATGCCCGTTCCAAAAGCAGTGATCATCGCCTTGATTTCTGCATTGCCGTAAATACGTTCGAGACGCGCCTTCTCCACGTTCAGGATCTTTCCGCGCAGCGGAAGAATCGCCTGCGTCGCACGGCTTCGCGCTGTTTTTGCTGAGCCTCCCGCAGAGTCTCCCTCTACAATGTAGATCTCACATTTGGACGGATCCTTATCGGAGCAGTCCGCGAGCTTGCCAGGAAGAGACAATCCGTCTAAGGCCGATTTTCTCCTCGTCAGATCCCGCGCTTTTCTGGCTGCCTCACGCGCCCGCGCAGACAGCACAGACTTTTCTACGATCGTCTTTGCGACCTGCGGATGCTGCTCCAGGAAAATGGTGAGCTGGTCCGTTACGACGCTCTCTACCGCACCACGTGCCTCACTGTTTCCAAGCTTCTGTTTTGTCTGTCCTTCGAACTGCGGCTCACCGATCTTGATGCTGATGATCGCAGTCAGTCCCTCACGGATATCATCTCCGCTTAAGTTCTGGTCGGAATCCTTGATCAGCTTATTCGTACGCGCATAGTCATTGAATGTCTTCGTTAAGGCATTCTTGAAGCCGGTCAGGTGTGTACCGCCCTCCGGCGTCGTGATGTTGTTGACAAAGCTGTAGCTGCCCTCCGTATACGAATCATTATGCTGCATCGCCACCTCGACATACACACCGTCTCTGGTTCCCTCACAGTAAATGATATCCTCATACAGCGGAGTCTTGCCCTTATTCAGATACTTTACGAACTCGCGGATGCCTCCCTCATAGTGGAAGACCTTCTCTACCGGCTCCTCCGGATTTCGCTCATCCCGAAGCACAATGCGGATATTTTTCGTCAGGAATGCCATCTCCCGCAGGCGCTGCTTTAACGTATTAAAATCATAGACGGTATCCTCAAAAATCTCCTTGTCCGGCAAAAAGGTGACCTTCGTACCGGTCTTTTCCAGCTCGCAGGTTCCGATCACGGTCAGCTTTTCGACGACCTTGCCCCGCTCATAGCGCTGCTGATAAATCTTGCCATCATTGCAGATCTCGACCTCGAGCCACTCACTTAAGGCATTCACGACCGATGCTCCCACGCCATGCAGTCCTCCGGATACCTTATATCCTCCTCCGCCGAATTTTCCGCCTGCATGCAGCACAGTAAATACGACCTCCACAGCCGGAAGACCCGCCTTTTTGTTGATTCCGACCGGGATACCACGGCCATCATCCACAACTGTGATGGAGTCCCCCGGATTGATCGTCACAAAGATATTGTGACAATATCCGGCCAGTGCTTCATCCACTGCATTATCTACAATCTCATATACCAGATGATGCAGTCCCCGCGTCGAGGTACTGCCGATATACATACCGGGTCTTTTTCTTACTGCCTCCAGACCTTCCAGTATCTGGATCTGATCTGCACCGTATTCTGCGCTCATAGAAGCCCTCCTGTCAATTTCTTCGTTCGACTGTTCCTTCTACTACCTGAAACAGTCGGTCTATTTGAAAGTTATTCTCTACAAAATCATCCACGCCCGTACACGTGATCATCGTCTGGATATCATGAATGTTCTCCAGAAGATAACGCTGTCTGCTGCCATCGAGCTCCGAAAGCACATCGTCCAGCAAAAGCACCGGCGTATCCTTTACACTTTGTTTTACAATCTCGATCTCCGCCAGCTTTAAGGAAAGCGCAGTCGTCCGTTGCTGCCCCTGTGAGCCGTATTTCCGCAAATCGACACCATGCACGGCAAATCCCAGATCATCGCGATGCGGACCTGTCATCGTCTGCTTCATCCGAAGATCCTTCTCTCGATTCTCCTGCAGCTTCTGTCCAAATTCGGTCTCTTCTGCATTTGGCTCATAGGTCACTGTCAGATCTTCCTTCCGCCCGGAGAGACTGCTGTGAATTCCACCGATAATCTCCTGCAGCTGATCCGTAAATACACGTCTCGACCGGATCAGCGCCGTGCCATACTGTATCAGCTGCTCATCTATTACATCCAGCATCGTCCCCGCTTCCGGATAAAAACCATAATCCTTTAAAAGACGGTTCCGCTGTAAGAGCAGCTTATTATAATTCGAGAGATGAAACAGATAAATTGAATCGAGCTGACACAGCTCCATATCCAGAAATCGTCTGCGCTCTCCCGGTCCGTTCTTTATGATATTCAGATCTTCCGGCGAAAAAAACACAAAATTCCCAAGCCCGATCAGCTCTCCCGCCTTTCGAACCGGAACTCCGTTGATTGCAATTCCTTTTGTCTTATTTTTTTTCAGATGCATATCGATGCGGTATGGCACATCTCCCTTGCGGATCCGCATGCAGATATGTGCCTCATCCCGATCGAAATGAATCATCTCCCGATCCTTGCTTCCTTTGTGGGAGCGGGTCGTACCGCACAGATAAACAGCCTCCAGGATGTTCGTCTTTCCCTGTGCGTTATCTCCGTAGAACAGATTAGTTCCCGGATCAAATTCCAGCTCCAGACTGCCGTAATTGCGGAAATTTTCCAGCTTTATCGACTCAACAAGCATTTCCCTACCAGCCTATTATACTATTTTTATCCGAAAATTTCCACAGGTGGCTTCATCTCCTGCATGAAGCTTTTTCCCACGCTGCAGCTCCACCTGCCCGTTCACCGTTACTTTTCCATCCTGAATGAGAAATTTTGCATCCACGCCGGATCCTACGACATGAGCCGCCTTTAACGCCTGTCCAAGCTTGATATATTCATCCCGAAGCTTTACCTCTACTACTTCCATCTTGTTTCTCCCTTTCTTCCGTACCGTTTCACAGGCACCTCTGTGACAAATACCTTATCTTTCTTCCTGCCTGCCTGTCTTTCTCGCGCGGACACTTCCAGTCTGTTTCAGGATAAGTGGTATTTCATCTAATATCACTTATCCTGAGGGGTTTTCTTATCATTCATCATTCACCATTAGTCATTGTCAACAAAATTGACCGGCAGAATCAGATAAATATACGTTTGCGCTTCATCACGGATAAAGCACGGTGCCTTCGGATTCATGTAGTAAATATCGATCATTTCATCGTCGATGACGCGAAGTGCATCAATGAGCAGCTTCGGGTTGAAGCCGATTTTGATATTTTTCCCTTCCAGCTGAATGTCAATCATCTCATCCATCGAGCCGATCTGAGAAGAAATCTTCAGTTCCATTACGTCATCATTAATATTCAGGATGATCGGACGCTTATCGCCTTCTTTTACCATCAAAGTTGCACGGTCAATACAGTCTAAAAACTCGCGCTTATTGATTGTGACCTTTGTTTCATAGTCATTGGTCAGCATCTGCTCCACGCGGAAGTAATTGCCCTCAATCAGACGCGAAACAACAACGGTGTCCTCAAACTCAAACAGGATATGATTGTCTGTAAAATAAATATCCACATTGTCATCGACGCCGCCGGTCAGAATTTTGGAAATTTCAGTCAGGGTTTTGCCCGGAACAATCACTTTTTTCGCCGGATATGAAGACTTCAATTCAATTTTACGGATGGATATCCGATGTCCGTCCAGAGAAACGACCTTCAGTTCACCGTCATTAATATCAAAAAGTTCTCCGGTCATCATTTTATTGCTGTCATTGACGGCAATAGAAAAAATCGTCTGGCGAATCACTTCCTTTAAGGTAAACTGAGAAATTGTGATCTGATAATCCTTCTCAACAAACGGCAAAAACGGGAAGTCTTCTCCGGTCTGTCCCATGATCGTAAACTTTGCTTTTTCACAGACAATTTGCGTATTATTATTTGAATCTGATGTAATAATAACATCATTATCTGGCAGTTTTCGAATAATTTCCGAGAAAAGCTTTGCATCAAGGGCGACCATGCCTTTTTCCTGAATGATTCCGTCGGTCTTAGTTTCAATGCCAAGCTCCATATCATTGGCGGTGAACCGTATTTCATCTGTTGTTGCATGAATCAGGATACAACCAAGAATCGGCATCGTCGTTTTTGAAGAGACTGCTTTCATTACAATATTGACACTTTTCAGCAGATCCGTTTTTTTGCATATGATTTTCATAAAAGTAAACACTCCTTTGATACTGATGATGATCTGGTTATCCAAAGACCTGAAAAAAAGTCCGGATGGATAGATATAAAAAAGAAAAAGAACCGCAGTAACCGCCGTAAGGGGTGTGGATAAGTGTAAAAGTCCAAAATGCCGCGGAATTACTGGAAAAACCCGATGGAATAACTCTGTGAAAGTCACCCTGACAGGTAATGGATAACCGGAAAGTTATGCACAATCCGAAAAATCCACAGCAAACAACGGAAAATACGAGCGGTTGTTTATAAACAGGTGTCCACAGTGCATTCACCCACATATACCATAGATATCCTGTGGATAAGTGGATAACTTTGTGGATAACTTTCAGCTAGGATTGATCTTTTTCTTTAGAATTTCGATGGTTTTTCGCATGTCCTCGGATGTCTTCAGCTCAGAGGAGATCTTCTTAGAGCCGTGCAAAACGGTGGAGTGATCGCGTCCGCCCATCTCGGAACCTATTTTTTTCAGTCCGACGCTTGTCAAATTGCTGCAGAGGTACATCGCGATCTGGCGTGGTACGACGATTTCGGTATTTCGTTTATTACTCCGGATGTCATCAACCGACACGTGAAAATGCTCTGCGACCGTAGATATAATGAAAGCAGGCGTCACTTCCTTCTTTTCGTCCGGGGAAATGATGTCTTTTAATGCTTCTTCTGCCAGTTTTACGGTAATTTCGCGATTTTCAAGGTTGCTTAAGGCGACCAGCTTGTTTAACGCACCCTCCAGCTCACGGATATTGGACTTGATATTCATCGCAATATATTTGATGACCTCGTTGTCGATATCGTAGCCGTCGGTTTCTTCTTTTTTATGAAGAATCGCCATTCGTGTCTCAAAATCCGGGGAGGAAATGTCTGCGATCAACCCCCATTCGAATCTGGAACGCAGCCGGGCCTCGAGTGTCTCGATATCCTTTGGCGGTTTATCAGAGGAGATAATAATCTGTTTTTTCTTTCCGTGGAGATCATTGAACGTATGGAAAAATTCTTCCTGTGTTGCTTCTTTTCCTATTATAAACTGAATATCGTCGATCAACAGAACATCGACGCTTCGATATTTTTCGCGAAATTTTGTTGTGGCGGTGTTGTTGCCGTTTCGAATCGCTTCGATCAGTTCATTTGTAAAGGTCTCACTTGTCACGTAGAGCACCCGTTTGTCCGGGTTTTCTTCTAATATAAAGTGTGCGATGGCGTGCATCAGATGTGTTTTGCCAAGTCCGGCGCCCCCGTGGATAAATAGAGGATTGTACATTTTTCCCGGAGATTCGGCAACGGCTAAGGCCGCGGCGTGTGCGAATTTGTTGTTGTTGCCGACGACGAAGGTGTCGAAGGTATACTTTGGGTTCAGATTTGCATTTTCTACATTTGCACTGTTGTCAGCATGGTTGACGGAGGCGAACATCTTTTTATTTTCCAGATTGTGCGCCTGCTCCGGAGCCAGCAACTCGATCTCATATTCTGTTCCGGTAACCTCTGCAATAGCTACATTGAGCGGAATCAGATATTTTTTTGTAATATAATCAATCCCCATCTGTCCGGTAGGGACAAGAAAGCTGACCTTGTGGTCTGAAATGGATAAAATCTCCAGAGTTTTCAGCCAGGTCTTGAACGACATATCGGAAAGTTCATGTTCCGATTTGACGGTATAAAGGATGTCATCCCATTTTTCTTGTAGTATGTCCATGTTCGTATCTCCAAAAATCCATTTTTTCCTACAATAATATTAACCTAAAACAGAGAAATTAGCAATGGAAAGTTTTCACGTTATCCACATCAAAGGGCGGATATCCGGAAATCAGGTATCGAAAATGTGGAAAACCGGGTGGAAATGCGCCCGGGCGGTTGACATAAGAATGAAAAGTAAAAAACCGGAAAAGAAAAGATGTGCATAACTCATCCGCAATATACACATAGCAAAAAAGCGAGAAAAATACACACATTTTTCTGTGGATAACCAAACTGTAAACAAGCTGTGAGAAAATTATCCACAAGTTATCAACAAGTTGTGGATAACATTACGTCAACTAGAAAAGTTATCAACCGGTGTGGATAAAAATGTGGATAAAATTTTGCTTGACGCAGGCAGGTTTTCAGCTTATAATTGAAACGATGTTTTCATATATACATGACAATCATTAAAATACCAACTGAGATAGATTTGGTTCAGAAAAAGGAGGTGCCACGCCAATGAAGATGACATTTCAGCCGAAAAAGAGATCCAGATCAAAGGTTCATGGATTTCGGGCAAGAATGAGCACAGCAGGCGGAAGAAAAGTCTTAGCTGCAAGAAGAGCAAAAGGAAGAAAAGTATTGTCAGCATAGGCCGCAGATATGTGGCCTTTTTTGTAACTGTCCGGTAATGCCGGGCAGTTACGTTTTTAAAGGAAAAAAATATGTTATTTTCAGAATCTCTGAAAAAGTACGGTGATTTTCAGCGCGTATATAAGAGGGGCAGATCGTATGCCAACAAATATCTGATCATGTATGTATTGAAGCAGGATGTGCAGGAAAACCGTATCGGAATTTCAGTCAGTAAAAAAGTCGGAAACAGTGTGGTAAGACACAGAATTACGCGATTAATCCGGGAAAGTTATCGATTGAATGAACAGAAATTTGTGGGGGGCCTTGATATAGTGGTGATTGCAAGGCCGGGCGCGAAAGAACGTAGTTTCTTTGAAATTGAGAGCGCGCTGCTTCACCTTGGCAGACTTCATTCCATTCTGAAGGAAGAGGAAAAGAAAGAAGTGAAGAAGGAACATGAAGAAGGTATTGATTAATCTGATCAGATTTTATCAGAAGTATCTGTCACCGATGAAAAGCACAAAGTGCCCTTACACTCCGTCGTGCAGCCAGTATGGTCTGGAGGCAATCCAGAAATATGGCGCGGTAAAGGGCGGTATGCTCGCAGTGTGGCGGATCCTCAGGTGCAATCCTTTTTCCAGAGGCGGATATGACCCCGTTCCATGAGGAGGAAAGTAAACCATGTTATTGACCAAGAGCACGACATTTATTATCGGACCGGTAGCCACCTTGCTCGGCTACATTATGAATGGAATATTCTGGGTCCAGTCGCAGATCGGTATCGAGAGCATCGGTCTGTGCATCATTTTATTTACCATTGTAATCTATATGCTTCTGATGCCGCTGACGATCAAGCAGCAGAAGTTTTCCAAGCTGCAGAGCAAGATGAATCCTGAGCTGCAGGCAATTCAGAAGAAATATAAGGATAAGAGACAGGATCAGGCAGCCATGATGAAGATGAATGAGGAGACACAGGCTGTCTATCAGAAATATGGCGTAAATCCGATGGGAAGCTGTCTGCAGCTGATCATCCAGATGCCGATCCTGTTTGCACTGTACCGAGTGATCTGGAATATTCCGGCTTATGTAGGTACTGTAAAGAACGCCTTTCTTCCGCTGGCACAGGCACTGATGAATGTGAGCGGTGCGCAGGACTTTATGGCGGAAATTGCTTCCAAAAATGCAGTAAGCTTTAAGGAAATGACAGAGCTTACCCTGATCGATGTACTGTACAAATTCAAGCCGGAGAACTGGAGTGCACTTCTGAAGCAGTTTCCGGATCTCTCTTCTTTGATTACGAGTACACAAGGCGATGTCGACCGCATGAACTATTTCCTCGGACTGAACATCGCTGATTCACCGGCATCGATTTTCCAGACCGCGATTGCGGCAGGCTCCGTGCTGATGATTATTGCCGCACTGCTTGTCCCGGTGCTTTCCGCGCTGACACAGTGGCTCAATACCAAGCTGATGTCTACGCAGAACGATACACAGCCGACCTCCGGCGGCGCAGCGGATACGATGGCAGCGACGATGAAGTCCATGAATGTGATGATGCCGATTATGTCTGCCGTATTCTGTTTCACGCTTCCGGTAGGTATGGGTATTTACTGGATCATAGGTGCGGTGGTTCGAAGCATCCAGCAGCTGGTTGTAAACAAGCACATCGACAAGATGGATCTGGATGATATCGTAAAGAAAAATATCGAGAAGGCAAATAAAAAGCGTGCAAAGAAGGGGCTTCCGCCACAGAAGATTACAAATACGGCGAAGCTGAATGCAAAGACAATCGATCGTCCGCAGCCGAGCAAGGAAGATCGTGCCGAGAAGATTCAGAATGCAACCGACTATTATAAGAATACAACAAAAGCAAAGCCGGGCAGCCTCGCGTCAAAGGCGCAGATGGTACAGCAGTACAATGAGAAGCACGCAAAGAAATAAGGGGGATAAGGGTTATGGATTCTATTCGTGTAACGGCAAAAACAGTCAGTGACGCCATCACAGAAGCGTCTATCCAGCTCGAAACGAGCAGTGACAACATCGAATACACCATTATCGATGAAGGTTCCAAGGGCTTTTTCGGAATCGGAAGCCGTAAGGCCATGATCGAGGCCCGCAAGAAATTCACCGATGAAGATCTGATGCAGGAAGTATTCGGAGAGAAAAAGGAAAAGGCAGAAAAACCGAAGCGTGAGCCAAAAAAAGAAATGAAAAAGGAGCAGGTGCCTGAACTGAAGAAGGAGGCTGCTCCGGAGAAAAAAGAAGCAACACATAAGCCGGAGAAGAGAGAGAATCGGGAAGTAAAAAAAGAGCCGCGCAGACCGGCAGCGGTAAAGCCGACAGAAAAGGAAGCAGAAAAGTCGCAGGAGAAGCCCGAAAGACCGGCAGAAGCGGCAGAAGAAGCCGTTTTTGCAGAGCCGAAGCAGCCGCGTGTTCCGGCTGATCCGGAAGAGGCAAAGCGCAGAGCAGTGACATTTCTGACTGATATGTTCCGTGTTATGAATATGCAGATCGAGGTTCATGCATCTTTTGAGGATGATACGCTTTCTGTCGATCTTTCCGGTGAGGAGATGGGGCTGCTGATCGGAAAGCGGGGACAGACGCTTGATTCCCTGCAGTACCTGACTTCCCTGGTAGTCAATAAAGGAAAGGCTTCCTATGTACGGGTAAAGCTGGACACGGAGGATTACCGCAACCGCAGAAAAGCAACCCTGGAGAACCTTGCGAAGAACATTGCGTTTAAGGTAAAGAAAACGAGACGTCCGGTATTCCTTGAGCCGATGAATCCATATGAGCGTCGCATTATTCATTCGGCACTTCAGAATGATCCGTATGTGACGACTCATTCAGAGGGAGAGGAGCCGAACCGGAAGGTCGTTGTGACACCGCGCAGAAAAAATGAGCGTGGCGGCAATGAGGGCGGTCGCAGAGAGTACCGCAGATCTGACCGGTCTGAGTACACAAGACGCAAAGAGCAGGCAACGCCTGCAGGGGTAGCGGCAGAGGAGCCGCAGCAGCCGGAAGCGAAAAATTAAATCATACCGATTGTTGGAAAAGCCAGTGGAAACATTGGCTTTTCTTTTATGTTTTCGGATGCTATAATGAGGGACAGCGAAAAGCCCGGACAAAAGGGTAAGATCAGAAAGAAATGGGGAACAGGAGCATGGAGCAGGATACGATTGCGGCGATCTCTACCGCAGTGTCGAATTCAGGAATCGGGATCATACGGATCAGCGGAAAGGATGCCGTCGCGGTCGCGGACCGGGTGTATCGATCCGGAGGCGGGAAAAAGCGACTGGCGGATCAGCCGACACATACGATTCACTATGGCTATATCGTAGATCAGGGAGAGACGGTCGACGAGGTACTTGTGATGCTGATGCGTGGTCCGAAGAGCTTCACCGCGGAGGACACAGTGGAGGTGAACTGCCATGGCGGTGTCTACGCGATGAAGCGGGTGCTGGATGTAGTACTGAAAAATGGCGCGCGCCCGGCAGAGCCGGGGGAATTTACGAAACGCGCCTTTTTAAACGGACGGATCGACCTGTCTCAGGCAGAGTCCGTTATGGATGTTATTCAGGCAAAAAATGAGTATGCGTTAAAGAGTTCTTTACAGCAGTTAAAAGGTGCGGTCCGCACGGTAATTGAAGAACTGCGCAGCCGGATTTTATATCAGACCGCGTTTATCGAGTCGGCGCTCGACGATCCGGAGCATATCAGCCTGGATGGGTATCCTGACCGGCTTTCCGAGGAGGTGCATCAGCTGCAGAAAACACTTTCAGAGCTGATCGCATCCTCGGAAAATGGCCGGATATTAAAGGAAGGCATCCGCACGGTCATTTTAGGAAAGCCGAATGCCGGAAAATCCTCGCTGCTGAACGCGCTGGTCGGAGAAGAGCGGGCGATTGTGACGGATATTGCCGGGACGACGCGGGATGCTTTAGAGGAAACGATCGCATTTCAGGGCATTACCCTGAATCTGATCGATACAGCCGGAATCCGCGAGACGGAGGATGTAGTGGAAAAAATCGGCGTCGGACGGGCGATTGAGAAGGCAGGGGAGGCGGATCTGATCCTCTGTGTATTTGATGCGGCGCGTCCTTTAGACGAAAATGACCGGGAGATTTTAAAGGTGATCGAGGGAAAACAGGCGATTCTTTTGCTGAACAAGACGGATCTTGCTGTGACATTGCAGGAAACGAAGCTGCAGGAGCTGACAGGGGGACGCTATCCCGTCGTATCAGTGTCCGCAAAGGAGCAGACAGGGCTTTCCAAACTGACGGAACAGATTCACAATCTGTTTTATCAGGGAGAGATATCTGTGCAGGATGAGCTGTACATTACGAATGCCAGACAGAAGCACGCCCTTTGGGATGCTGCAGAAGGCCTTCAGCGGGTGCAGGAGAGCATTTCACTCGGCATGCCTGAGGATTTCTATTCTATTGATCTTCTGGCCGCGTATGAGGCGCTGGGGACGATCACAGGCGAGACCGTCGGCGAAGATCTCGTGAATGAGATTTTCAGCCGGTTTTGTATGGGAAAATAGACAGGAAGCAAGGAAAAAGGAAGGAAAGACATGAGCATAGTAGAAGAGTTCGTGGACGTTGTGGTAGTGGGAGCCGGACATGCAGGCTGCGAGGCTGCGCTTGCGTGTGCGCGCATGGGTATGGAGACGGTGATATTTACCGTGAGCGTGGACAGCATTGCGCTGATGCCGTGCAATCCGAATATCGGAGGCAGCTCAAAGGGACATCTGGTAAGGGAAATCGATGCGTTAGGCGGTGAGATGGGAAAAAATATCGATCGGACCTTTATCCAGTCGAAAATGCTGAACCAGTCAAAGGGACCGGCTGTGCATTCCCTGCGCGCACAGGCGGATAAGTCGGACTATTCGCGCAGCATGCGGATGGTGTTGGAGCGCACGGAGCATCTGAGCATCCGTCAGATGGAGGTCACGGAGCTGATTGTGGAAGATGGTGTGCTTACCGGGGTAAGGACGTATTCCGGGGCCGTTTATCACTGCAAGGCGGCGATTCTGTGTACGGGGACATATCTGAAGGCGCGCTGCATTTACGGCAATGTGAGTGTCTATACCGGGCCAAACGGGCTGCAGGCGGCCAATTATCTGACGGATTCCTTAAAAGGGAACGGGGTAAAGATGTATCGTTTTAAGACCGGCACACCGGCGCGGATTGCGAAAAAATCAATTGATTTTTCTAAAATGGAGGAGCAGAAGGGCGATGAACGTATCGTTCCGTTCTCCTTTACGACCGATCCGGATGCGATTCAGAAGGAGCAGGTATCGTGCTGGCTGACCTATACGAATGAGGAGACACATAAAATCATCCGGGAAAATCTCGACCGGTCGCCGCTTTATTCCGGTATGATCGAGGGAACCGGACCGCGTTACTGTCCGTCGATTGAGGACAAGATCGTCCGGTTTGCAGATAAAAACCGACATCAGGTATTTATCGAGCCGGAAGGAATCCATACGGATGAGATGTACATCGGCGGAATGTCAAGTTCGCTGCCGGAGGATGTGCAGATCGCGATGTATCGCTCCGTTCCGGGGCTGGAGCATGCGCAGATCGTGCGAAATGCATATGCGATCGAATATGACTGCATTGATGCGCGGAATCTGACGCTCGCACTTGAGTTTAAAAAGATTTCCGGGCTGTTCAGCGCCGGTCAGTTCAATGGCAGTTCAGGCTATGAGGAGGCAGCGGCCCAGGGGCTGATTGCCGGCATCAATGCGGCGCGGAAGATACAGGGAAAGGAGCCGCTTGTTCTGGACCGTTCTGAAGCCTATATCGGTGTATTAATTGATGATCTTGTGACAAAGGAGAACCGGGAGCCATATCGGATGATGACATCCCGCGCGGAGTACCGGCTGCTGCTTCGACAGGATAATGCGGATCTGCGCCTGACGAAGAAGGGCTATGAAGTCGGATTGATCAGCGAAGAGAGGTATCAGAAGCTTTTGAAGAAGGAACAGGAGATCGAGGCCGAGACAAGACGGGTCGAGGCGACGCATATCGGGGCCAATGCAAAGGTGCAGGCGTGTCTTAAGGAGCACGGGAGCACATCTTTAAAGACATCTGCGAGCCTTGCGGAGCTGATCCGGCGTCCGGAGCTGAGCTATGAGGCACTTGGAGAGATCGATACGGAGCGTCCGAATCTTCCGGCAGATGTATGTGAAGAGGTCAACATCAATATCAAATATGCCGGATATCTGGAGCGGCAGATGAAGCAGGTAGAGCAGTTCCGGAAGATGGAGCGGAAAAAGATACCGGCAGATCTGGACTATGAGACGGTACCAAGCCTTCGGACAGAGGCGAGGCAGAAGCTCTCCATGTACCGTCCGGAGTCGATCGGACAGGCATCCCGACTGGCAGGCGTATCGCCGGCGGACGTGTCAGTATTGCTTGTATACCTTGCTTCTACAGGATCAAGAGGGGAGAAATAACAAAGATGATAGATGAAAACACATTGCGCAGGGGCTGTGAAGCACTGGGAATTATCCTGACAGATGAGCAGGTACGACAGTTCCTGACCTATTATGAGTTTCTGGTAGAAAAGAACCAGGTCATGAATCTGACCGCGATTACAGAGTATGAAGAGGTTGTGCAGAAGCATTTTGTAGACAGTCTTTCGATTGTGAAGGTCTGTGATATGAAGCAGGTTCAGACACTGATCGATGTCGGCACCGGGGCGGGATTTCCGGGGGTACCGATCAAGATTGCGTTTCCGCATATCAAAGTAGTTCTGCTGGATTCGCTAAACAAGCGTGTACAGTTCTTAAATGAGCTGACAGGCAGGCTTGGCTGTGAGGAGATAACGGCAGTGCACGGGAGAGCGGAGGATTTTGGAAAGAATCCGGCTTATCGGGAACAGTTTGATCTGTGCGTTTCACGGGCGGTTGCAAATCTCTCATCTCTGTCAGAATACTGCGTGCCATTTATAAACGAAAAAGGTCGATTTATTTCATATAAATCGATGGAAATAGATACAGAAGCGCAAGAGGCAAAAAAAGCTATTTATCTGCTCGGCGGAAAGGTGGAGCAGGTGGAGACATTTTGTCTGCCGGGAAGCGATCTGGGGCGTTCTTTTGTCGTCATCCGGAAAGAACGTCCGACTCCGGCAAAGTATCCGCGCAAGGCAGGGCTACCGTCGAAGGAACCGCTTGGGAGTGGCGGAAAGAAGTGACAAAACAGGCTTTTCACTGAGACCGGATCTCAGATGAAAAGCCTGTTTTTTGTACTTTTATGTTTAGAAGTGATACATTAACTCCAGCATCTCTTCATAGGATTCGTCTTCGAGCTGAGGAAGGTGTTTTGCGCCTTCAATGTACTCTACAACGATATCCGGATTCAGTCTCAGATATTGCTCCAGTGTGCTCTTTGCATCCGGATCGCCGTCACCGAAGGCCATGACAATTCGTTTTGTCGTCTTCTGAAGCGCTTTGGAGATGTCTGCATACAGATAATTACTGTTTAAGCTGGCAAGCAGATACTTTCCATTTCCATTTCGGGCATGCGCTGCATTATAGTATGTGCGTGTGATCGAGGGTTCCATGTGAAACGAATTCAGGAAGCATTTTTCTGTCAGATAATACTCGGTATTAGATCGGTTCGTGAGGAAATAGTAGACAGACCGACCAATGACCGGAATTTCGAACAGCTTCAGCCACAGCTTGCTGTATTCATCCGGCGATTTTTTCAGGGTAGTAAGTGATTCCGGGCTGACAAGCATGATCTCAGTGAACAGCGTTTCATCCAGCGCGTTTGCCATCAGAACAAAGGAACCGGAAAGTCCGGTCGCAGCGACCAGCGTCGGAGCTTTGATGACTTCTTTGACAAAATCGGTAATCATCTGGACATAAAAATAATTTGTATAGGTAATCCCGGGCTTATCTGATTTACCGCAGCCAATGAGATCAACGCAGTAAATGCGGTAGGTGTCAGAGAGAACCTTTGCCATTTTCAGCCATTCATATTCCGAGGACCAGACAGTCAGATCATGGATCAGCAGCATCGGAGGATAGTCTTTTTCGCCGAAGGTTCGATAGTAAATATCACCGTGTTTCCAGTGATAATAGGAACCGCCGGTTTTGGTGTTTGTATTTGCAATGGAAGCAGAATCAATGATGCGATTGACCACTTCGAGAAGACCTACCGTAAATAAAGAGGTTTTGAGTAATGATTTTTTCTTTCCCATTTTTATTCCGTCCTTTCGATTTTATAATTTAACCGAATCAATATTCTGGATATTAGTATAAACCAAATCAGAGCAGCTTACAATCAAAAAAACTTTCTTTTTTTTGTATTTTAGGGTATGATAAAAACAAAGGTCCTGCTGCAGTCACCATAGCAAAAAGAAGCAATAAGGATGATGGACAATATCGGTTTTGATTATGCCTGCTACTTGTAGAAGCATAGGAAATACATCTGTAACCGGGTCGCTTCTTAAGATATCTCATAACCGAATAGTTGCTTTGCAGCTTGATTTAGTTAAAGTGATAAGATGATGTTGGGGTCAAAAGATATTTTGGTTCCTATGATACACGGATTGCTTCGCATTTCATGCTCTCGCAATCCTAAAACACCTCAAATCCGCTCATTTTTCTACGAAAAAGACTGAGAACCAATGGCTTTTTAAGATGTCAACGGTATCTCAGTCTTTTTATTTTCTATTCAGATTTATGCCAGTGCATTCTTTTTTAACGTCTCTGTCATCAGCTCCTGCACATGTTTTCCAATGAATTTCTGCTCCTCGCGGGAGAGCTCCTTCGGATAAATCGGTGCGCCGTATTCAATCGTCACGTGGGTCGGGACGATACGCGGAAGATGATCCTCAAAGACAGCCGAGGAATGGCTGATGCAGACCGGGATGATCGGACAGCCGGTTTTGGTGGCGATCTTGAAAGATCCCTCGTGGAACGGAAGCAGTTCAGTTTCCGAGGCATTTTTGTTCCGGGTGCCTTCCGGGAAGATCATGATGGAAATGCCGGATTTGACATAATCAATGGCGGTCAGGATGGTCTTCAGACCGGCTTTTAAGTCGGTACGATCCAGAAACAGGCAGTAGAGAAATTTCATCCATCGGGAGAGCAGCGGCACATGTAGAATCTCTTTTTTCGCGATGTAGCCGGTGAGATCCGGACAGCGTGCGTAGGTGAGCACGATGTCGAAGAAGCTGCGGTGGTTGCCGATGTAGAGTACGGCCTGATCCTTTGGTACGTGCTGTTCTCCGATGACGGTGAGTTTTACGCCGGAGAGGAATGCGACGATCTTAAACGCGCCCTGTACGATGCGCAGGGCACTGATGTCACGCGCCCGCGGGTTGAATTTTCCAATGATCCACTCGATCAGAAAGACTGGAATCGAGAGGATCAGGAACAGAATGACGAAGGTGGCAACGATCAGAAATCGAATCATGGTGTCCTCCTGTGAAAGTAACAGTTAAAGCGTATAATCCTCTGGGGATAATGCGCAGCGACCAAAGAGCTTGGTCGTCTTAAGCAGCCAGCGGCTGCGGTCTTCGGTCAGGTCTTCCTTTACATAACGGAACGCCCAGTTCGCAGCAGCGACACCCGGGGTGTTCATACGTGCCTCGCTGCCGAGCAGCAACAGGTCCTGGATCGGGAAGATTGCATATTTGGCAATCGAGCTCATGCAGAAACGGATAAAGTCCAGGCTGACCATATTTCCGTCTGTATTTCCATAGCGGCGGATGCGGTCGCGGATGACCTCCGGCTGAGTCGCATACCAGCCCATTGTCGTGTCGTTATCATGTGTGCCGGTGTAGCAGATACAGTTCGGATTTGTGTAAAAATGCGGAATATAATCGATGTCGTTCAGGTCACCGAAGCCGAACTGCAGTACTTTCATGCCTGGAAAGCCAAGGCTGTCACGCAGATGTTCAACCTCAGGCGTGATGATCCCAAGATCCTCTGCGAAGATCGGCAGGTTTTCACCAAGTGCCTTCTCAATTGCGAGGAAGAGATCCTCGCACGGCCCCTTCACCCATTTTCCATTGATTGCAGTCTCTTCATCTGCCGGGACAGCCCAGTATGCTTCAAAGCCACGGAAATGGTCGATACGCAGGAAATCGGTCAGAGTGAGCTGACGGCGAATACGGTCGATCCACCATTTATAGCCGGTGGCCTTATGGTAGTCCCAATCATAGAGCGGATTGCCCCAGAGCTGTCCGGTCGCACTGAAATAATCTGGCGGGACTCCGGCTACGCTGGTCGGATAGCCCTTTGTATCAAGCTGGAACAACTTTTTATTTGACCATACGTCCGCACTGTCCAAAGCAACGAAAATCGGGATATCACCAATGATTTCGATGTCCTTCTCATGCGCATAGTCCCGCAGAGCGATCCACTGCTTCTGGAAGATGAACTGTACGAAGCTGTAGTAGTGAATCTCTTTGGCAAGCTTTTCCTGATAGAGCTTTTTGGTCTTGTCAGTCGCATTCAGAATTTCTTTTTCCCATTCAAGCCAGCAGCGACCTTCGTGATGATCTTTGCATGCCATAAAGAGAGTATAGTCCTCAAGCCAGTAGCGCTCCTCCTCACAGAACAGGTCAAATTCTTCGAGCAGTGTCTTATCCGGTGTATGGGAAAAGGCAGCCCATGCCTTTTTCAGGAGCTTTGTCTTAAATTCAATGGCCGGGCCATAGTCAACCTTGCGCGGATCCCACTGTGGCATTTCGCAGGAAGCGATGTCTTCTTTGGTCAGCAGATCCATTTTGATGAGCAGATCCGGGCTGATGATGAGCGGCTGTCCGGCAAAGGCAGAAAAGCCCTGATATGGAGAGTCGCCAAATCCGGTCGGCCCAAGCGGGAGTACCTGCCAGAGATGCTGGCCGGAGGCCGCGAGAAAGTCAATGAAATCATAAGCACCAGGTCCGAGATCGCCGATTCCATACGGGGATGGGAAGGATGTCGGATGCAGCAGGATTCCGGAGAGACGAACCGGAGCTTCTTTTTTTACAAGCTCCGGTTCGGTCTGAGCAAGCTTTGTATTCATAATTGTAAGTCTCCTTCATATTTCTTTTTTTCAGCACAGATACCATTATAAACAATTTGTAAAAAGAACACAACAACAAAATGAAATATCTGGTAAAAATCAGACATATTTCACAGCTGATTCCCATACCTATAATAGAAAGCGGAAATCTGGAAGGAAATTATGGGGACAAAGACAGAACGAACCGGAAACTATCCACGCCTGAGGTGGTGGCTGCCGGGTGTGCTGGCGTTTTTACTGGCAGGCTGTCAGGGGGGTTCCACAGCGGGAGAGCAGGTGCCAGTAGCTTTTTCAGTAGAAGAAGAGCGCACAATTCCGGCTGCCCTGCGGCAGGCAATAAAGGAAAATGAGGCGAGAGAAATCCGGATGACGTTTGAAGACGGGAATGACCTGTATTTGATTCGCGGCTATGGAGAACAGAAAACCGGGGGCTACAGTATTGCGGTGGATGCCTGTACGGAGGATGAGGAGAAGCTGTATCTGACGACAAGGCTGATCGGACCAGAAGATGCCGAAAAGCAGCCGAAGGATGCATCGTACCCGTATATCGTGGTGCGGGTGGCGGCGACCGGGAAAGCGGTGGAAATTCAGTGAGCAGTGCAAAGCAGGGAGGGCAGACTATGGAGCTGTTGATGAAAAATATTCATATGTGCAGAAGAGCAAAGCAGGTAGAGAAGCAGGTCGTGCTTGAGGAGGACCTGAATGTGCCGGACGCAAAGCCTGATGTGGAGATGATTATTCAGAGTCGGGAACATGTCGTGGTAGAACATACCAGGGCGGAGACCGGAAAACTGTATGCGGACGGGTATATGGAGGTAGGGATCCTTTATCAGGATGATACGGCGGAGCACCGTCTGCACCGTCTGGAAACACGGCTGCCATTTGAGGAGACGATTGTGATGGAGGACCTCGAATCCGGGGAGGATGTGCGCCTGCACTATGAGACGGAGGATCTGAACGTCTCTCTGATCAATTCCAGAAAGCTTGCGATCCGGGCAATTGTGAGATATGATGCGTCGGTGGATGAGATATATGATATCCGTGCAGCGGCAGGAGTGCAGACAGAGCTTCCGGTATGTCAGAAAAAGAAGAAGCTGGAGCTGATAACCTTAGCCGTTCAGAAAAAGGATATCCTTCGTCTGAAGGAGGAGATCCCACTTCCGTCTAATAAACCGAATATCAGGGAGCTTTTATGGGAAAATGTGCAACTGCGCAGTACGCGAATCCAGCTGCAGGAGGGAAAGCTTGCAGTGCAGGGAAAATTGTTTTTCTTTGTCTTGTATCGGGCAGAGGATGAAGGAGCGTCGACACAGTGGCTGGAACAGGTAATTCCATTTGAAGGTGATGTGGCGTGCGGCGACTGTACGGAAGAGATGATTCCGGATATCGAGGTCATGCTGGCACAGGAAAAATTGCAGGTGAAAGAAGATACAGACGGAGAGCTCCGTATTTTCTATATGGAAGGAATGCTGGAGCTTCAGATTCGGCTTTATGAAAATGAGGAGACGGAAATTCTGGAGGATTTGTATTCACCTGCCAGGAATCTTTTGCTTGGGACAGAGAGGCGGCTCTGCGAACAGTTCGTGATGAAAAATGCATCCCGATGCAAGGCATCCGGGAAAATCCAGGTGCAGGGCGCGAAGCCGCAGGTGTTGCAGGTGGCGCATGTGACGGGAAGCATTAAGATCGATCAGGTAAAGGCAGAGGAGGGCGGAATCCGGATCGAGGGAGCCGTACCGGTATCGGTATTGTATATTTCGTCGGATGATTCAACGCCGTTCGCGGTAATTGACGGGACAGTTCCGTTTGGCCATTTTGCAGAGGTGCCGGGCCTGGATGAAAAATGCCGTTTTACGGTACTGCCTTCCATGGAGCAACTCTCGGCGACGATGGCGGATAGCGAGGAGATCGAAATCCGGCTGACGGCGGGGCTGGATATCTTCGTTGTGCGCCCGATGGAGCAAATGTGTATTCTCGGGGTAGAGGAACAGGAATATCCGCCGGAGATGCTTGCAGCGGTTCCCGGAATTACCGGGTATATTGTACAGGAAAATGACAGTCTGTGGGACATCGCGAAAAACTATTTTCTCACGCCACAGCAGATCATGGAGATGAACAATCTGCCACGGGAAGAGGTGAAAAAAGGAGACCGGATCATTTTGATGAAAAGAGTTGTGATAAACTGACAGAAGCCGGAATGAGAAGTTACGCATTTTTCATAAAAATAAAATAGTTGTTCTGCGGTGATTGACAGATGGCAGACGGCTTGTTAAAATACAGATAAATTGTATACAAAGTGCATAGGAGTGCAATGTGAATATGAAAGAACTGACGTTAAAGGCGATGGCAAAGGTAAATCTTGGGCTGGATGTACTGAGAAAGCGCGAGGACGGATATCACGATCTGCGTATGGTGATGCAGAGTGTGTATCTGTATGATAAAATCCGGATGACAGTCAAGGCGGAGCCGGGGATAGTGCTGAGGACGAACCTGCGGTATTTGCCGACCGGTGCAGATAATCTGGTCTGCCGTGCGGCACAGCTTCTGATCGATGAGTTTGGAATCGAAGGTGGCGTTTCGATGGATCTGCAGAAGCACATTCCCGTGGCAGCAGGGTTGGCCGGTGGCAGCTCGGATGCAGCGGCAGTGCTGGTCGGCATGAATCGGTTGTTTCGTCTGGGGCTTTCCCTGGAGGAACTGCAGCAGCGTGGCGTAAAGCTGGGGGCGGATATTCCATATTGTCTGCAGCGTGGAACGGCGCTGGCAGAGGGGATCGGTGAGCAGCTGACGGTCCTGCCAAAGGCGCCGAACTGCTTTGTATTGCTGGCAAAGCCAAAGGTTCATGTGTCGACGAAATTTGTTTATGGTAATTTGAGAGCCGGTGAGCTGTCGTATCATCCGGATATTGACGGGCAGATTCAGGCGATCCGTGACGGTGACTTTTACAAAATGGCAGAATTGATGGGAAATGTACTGGAGACCGTGACAGTTCCGGCCTTTCCGGTTATTCGGGAAATCAAAGATACGATGCTGCATTATGGTGCGGTGAATGCAATGATGAGCGGCAGCGGACCGACTGTGTTCGGACTGTTTGATGACCGGACGAAGGCGAAGGCAGCTTATAGCCGTCTGCGTGGCGGCAGCATTGCAAAAGAAGTATTTTTGACCCGTTTTTTCCATAACCGCGCGGAGGTATAGCTCTTCTTTGATGAGATGCGAAGCAATCCGTGTGTCATAGGGGTCAAAATACCTTTTGACCCCGACATCATGAGATACAAAAGTGGAGGTATCATATATATGGAGCAATTTGAACTGCAGATGAATGAGTATCTGCCGTTGCGGGATGTTGTGTTTCAGACATTGCGGCAGGCTATTTTAAGGGGAGAGCTCAAGCCGGGCGAAAGGCTGATGGAGATTCATCTGGCTCAGAAGCTTGGTGTCAGCCGGACACCGGTGCGTGAGGCGATCCGGAAGCTGGAGCTGGAAGGACTTGTGCTGATGATTCCGAGAAAAGGAGCAGTTGTCGCGGAGATTACGGTGACGGATCTGGAGGACGTACTGGAGGTACGGATGGCACTTGAGGAGCTGGCAGTGAAGCTTGCGTGCAGGAAAATCACAGAGGAGCAGCTCAACGCAATGCGGCAGAGGGAGGAGATATTTCGCAAGTCACTTTATGGAGATGATGTGGCGGCTTGCGCACAGGCAGATATGGAGTTCCACGATGCGATCTATGCGGCGACCGGCAACAGCCGTCTCGTACAGATTCTGAATAATCTGCGGGAGCAGATGTACCGGTATAGGATGGAGTATTTAAAGGATCGGCAGTCACATAGCGTACTCGTACGTGAGCATGAGGAGATTCTGAATGCGCTTTGCGCGCGGGACGCAGAAAAGGCTCTGGATGTGACGATCACGCATATCGAGCGGCAAAGGGATCATATTTTAAATCTTCTGACAAAAAAAGAATAGGATAGTGAATGGCTGTACATACTAAGGGATATTCCGAAGAAGGAATATCCCTTTTTGCATCGGCAGTTCGGCAAAGCAGAACGTCCGGATAGCAAAGCGCAGAACAATAAGGAGGGGCAGAACATGGAGCAGCACAATGAGCAGATCCGGGCGCGTATTACCGGTACCGGAAATCTTTTGAGGGAGATATTTGCCTGTCTGTTTCCGGTGCTGGGCACGCTCTACGCTTTTTCACATGCAGCAGTCGTATTGTATCTGTGTGCCGGGGTGACCGGTGGATATTTACCTTTCGGAACCTGTGTGCCGCAGCCCATGTGGATTCTGCTGTACTTTCTGGCTGCACTTGGCAGCTCTTATCTAAGCGCCGGGCGGTGCCTGTTTTTGAACGCAGATAAGCATTCCCCCGCTTTAAGTGCGCGGAGCACTAAGCGGCGGGTGAGGGGGGATGCTTATGTCAGTGGGAGTTGAAAGCTCCCACTGACAGATCGCGAAGCGACTGCGTTCATGAGCAAGTAGCGAAGCGGATTGCGAATGTCCGCTTTACAAAGAGCAGGAGAAGGTCTGGGTGCATTGCGGCAGCAATCGGTACAGTGACGGTGCTGATCGTGTTTCCGGTAGTGGCTGTACTGTTTGTCCTGGTGGTGACTGCTGGGCTTGCACTGGAATATCTGCGCGCCGTCAGTGTGCAGGCGAGTGTATATCTGATCTGTAGTTGTGGGTGGAAGGAAGATGAGGGGGATAATCGCCGGTACCTGTTCTGGGCGGTGATATGCGTGCTGATCTGTTTTGCTGCGTCTGGATTTACAGATTTAAGTACAGCACTTGGGTATTATCTGGCGTGGAACATTCAGGTGCTGTGGCCGTGGATGATGGCGGGCGGACATTTTGCTGCTATACAGAACCGGAAAAATTCAAAAAACATATTGTAGAGGAGAAAGCTTCTGTGCTATACTAACACATTGACACGAAAAATGAAGCTATGCGGCATTTGCCGCTTGGAAAAGGTGGAAAGCATGGAAAAAATTCTGGACTTAATCAGTAAAAAGGTCATGGACGCATTTGAAGGGTGCGGCTATGAGGCTTCTTATGGAAAGGTCGGTATTTCGAACCGGCCGGATTTATGTGAATATCAGTGCAATGGTGCGATGGCAGGTGCAAAGAAATACCACAAAGCACCGATCATGATCGCAGAAGAAGTTGTGGCAAAGATTCCGGAGAACGGATATATCAGCGGAGCAGAAGCAGTTAAGCCAGGTTTCATCAACCTGAAGACCAACCCGGCAGCAGTCGCAGATTATCTGAACCAGATGGAAGCAGATGAAAAGCTCGGCGTGGAAGAAGTAGCAAATCCAAAGACAATCGTCATTGATTATGGCGGACCAAACGTGGCAAAACCGCTTCACGTCGGACATCTCCGCTCCGCGATCATCGGAGAAAGCGTAAAGAGAATCACCCGTTTTATGGGCAATAAAGTGGTTGGTGATATCCACCTTGGAGACTGGGGATATCAGATGGGACTGATTATCACAGAACTGAAGAAACGCCAGCCGGATCTTCCGTATTTTGATGATAATTTCACCGGAGAATATCCAAAAGAAGCACCATTTACCATCAGTGACCTGGAGGAAATTTATCCGGCAGCGTCCGCTTATGCAAAAGAGCATGATGATTACAGAGAAGAAGCACTGGATGCGACCTTCCAGCTGCAGAGCGGAAAGCGCGGTTACCGTGCAATCTGGGATCACATTATGAATGTGTCTGTGACAGACTTGAAGAAAAACTATGCGAACCTGAATGTTGAATTTGACCTCTGGAAAGGGGAATCTGACGCACAGAAATACATCCCGGATATGGTGGAAAGACTGAAGAAGGAAGGCTATGCGCATATTGATAATGGAGCACTCGTGGTAGATGTCAAAGAAGAGACCGATACCAAAGAGATCCCACCGTGTATGATCCTGAAGTCCGACGGTGCAGCACTTTATGATACCACAGACCTTGCGACACTGGTAGAGCGTGAAGAACTGTTCCAGCCGAACGAAGTCATCTATGTAGTTGACAAACGTCAGGAACTGCATTTTGTACAGGTATTCCGCTGCGCGAAGAAGACCGGCATTGTAAAAGAGGATACAAAACTTACTTTCCTTGGATTTGGTACGATGAACGGAAAAGACGGAAAACCGTTCAAGACCAGAGAAGGCGGCGTTATGCGTCTTGAGAACCTGATCCGCGAGATCACAGAAAAGATGTATGAAAAGATCACAGAGAACCGTACCGTATCGGAAGAAGAGGCAAAAGCAACAGCGAAGATGGTCGGAATGGCTGCGATCAAATACGGAGACCTCTCCAACCAGGCAGCAAAAGACTATGTATTCGATGTAGACAGATTCACTTCTTTTGAAGGAAATACAGGTCCGTACATCCTGTACACCATCGTTCGTATCAAATCAATCCTGAACAAGTACAAAGAATCAGGAAAGAGTATGGACGATATCAAGATCCTTTCGGCTACAAGTGAGAGCGAAAAGGCTCTGATGCTGGAAGCTGCGAAGTTTGGCAGTGTGATGGAGAATGTATACGAAGAACTTGCACCACACAAGATCTGCGCATATATTTATGATCTTGCAAATGCATTTAACCGTTTCTACCATGAGACAAAGATCCTGGCAGAAGAGGATGAACAGAAGCAGAAGAGCTACATTGCCCTTCTTACACTGACAAGAGACATTTTGACAACCTGCATC
>OLRQ01000253.1_pt1 | contig 60294 bp, 67 predicted proteins | sample 1671971 | NCBI WGS metagenome assembly OLRQ01 (sample SAMEA3136631, study PRJEB25190) | human gut metagenome | biome: human gut; feature: human-associated habitat; material: faeces | place: Austria | collected 2013
ATTTTTATTTTTTATGCGCTTTCATCTCGGATATAGAATAACCGAGGATTCCCGCCTTAAATCCTAAAATATAGTCGCCTTCAAAAAGTTCTTCTCCATTTTTGTCAAAATATCTGATATTTTTGCCATTTCCATTTCGTAAAATTGTCGCTCTTAATTCCATATATATCCTCCTTAATTTAGTTCTTTTGCCATTTGTTTTTTGTATGTTTGGAGTATATATGATTCAGCATCGAAAGTCAATGTTCTTACAAAAGTTGTAAGATTCGGCGAATTATACAAAAATAGCAGTGAAAAATCATTCAATATTACCACTTGTACATATAATCTTGTTTTTTAACTTTTCTATCATATTAAAAATGAATCTTAAAAGTATATAAAATATATAAAAAAAGAAAGGAATCCATACATATGAACACAACAGAAAAAACAATCCAAGACCTTATCGTAACCCGCAATGCCTGCGGCAGCAGGGTTGTATTGGATGGAAAATCATGTATCGCTCCGATAGACGATAAAGCATTTTTCGATAAATGCCTGATGTACAGCGAGAGCAAGAATCTGCATGCGAAAAATACTGTTGCCTGGCAGCCGATGTCTGACGATTGGAAAGAACAATGCCGAAGCAATTCGTTCTGGTTTCAGGATACTGTCGCTGAGGCAAAAAAAATGTTCCCAGGAATGGATGAACGTCTGTTTGAGTTAAAAGCTCGACTTCTTGATTTTGCCGGTGAGGCAGTCTGCCTGCCGCCGTATGAAGAAGACCTGGAAAATATTTTGGAATATGGCCAGTTCTGGCTTGGATATAATGCTGAGATGGTGAAAGGTGAGGGATGCCAATGTCACAAAAATTCGGCAAGAGTATGGCAGAAGAATAAGGATAAAACAGTAATCTGCACCGGATATGCACTGTCAGCTGATGGCATGTGGAGACAACATAGCTGGCTGATTCATCGTAAACCACGGTCAAATAGAATCGTAGAAACGACCAGACTGAGAATTTTGTATTATGGCTTCGCGATGACACCGGAAATGTGTGAGAGGTTTGTTGATGAGAATTGGTGAGATTGGTTATCAGGGCTGAGATTTTAGCCCTGTTTTTTTTGCACTAGAATTTTTCAACATACTGTGTATAACTAATAACTCAGGATATGGCTCATTGTCACCAATTATTAAGATAATTTTTTTTATGAAGATTAAAATTTTTTTGTAAAGATACGCTGAAAACGGGAAGTGCTCGAATGGGCAAAACTGGTATATGTGGTAGCAGTAGTACTGCTTTTAAATGCTGGCAGTTGACCAGGGTATATCTATGAGAATGTCAACGGTATGATTTCCATGCTGATATCAGCGGCAGCAGTGGCTGTATGCTGTGGAAGCGTAATAAGAAAGGAGATTAAAAAAAGACAGATGGCGTAAGGTCTACTGTCTTTTTTTTGTATACAAAAAATCAGCATACTGATATAATAAAAGCATATCTGATAGTATCAGGAATGCAGAAAAATACAAAGAAAGGAAGTTGAAAAATGAACAACCTGAGAAAAGTAACCCTGCAGGAGGGTGTGACTCTGTGGTACGAAGATGATTTCTGTGTTGACATTGACGTAGAGCCAGGAGTGGAAAGTGTTTTTCTGAATGATATAGAGGAAGATGGGCCTGGGGAATTTTGTTTTGACAATGAAGACAAAAAGTCATTTCCGGATGTAAAGGAGTTACATATTGGAAAAAATGTGGGATATATTAATCTTGACAACCGCATGTTTCCAAATGTCAGACATGTAAAGTCCGATAATCCAATTTATGGAAATGGGTCTATGCTGACAGGAAGTCATGGGACATCTTTATTAAATACGTTCTGCTTAAAGGAAGATGAAGTCATTGATTTAAAAGGAATCGTAAGTTTAGAAAGTCACGCCTTTGTAGGCTGCGAGTCAACAAAAATCATCAATTGTGAAGACATCATCGTGTGTCCGGCGAAAGTATTCTGCGATTCTGCTCTTGAAAAAATGCCGTATACAAATGGTATTAAAGTCGCAGGCGATATGCTGATTGGGATTGACAAAGACTGTGAAAGGGTAGTGATTCCAGATTCCGACCTTCGGCTGTGCAGAGGCCTTCCATGGAAGGAGTTAAAATGTCTGGATGTTTATGACAGCCTGATATTAGACTTCATGGAAGAACACCCGAAACGTATTGGAATAGGATTTCCGGTATCACGGGAGAAGCTTTATGAATTGCGTACCCGAGGAAGCCAGTATATGGACATTCTGGATTCGGACGATGTGAATAAAGAATTTCAAAGCATAGATGGTATCATATACTCTGCTGATGGAAAAACACTGATATGCTGCCCTTTAGAAAGAACAGGGAAGATAGCGGTTCCTGAAGGGGTTGAGGAAATATCAAATGACGCATTTGATGAGTGCAGGATAAGCGAAATTCATTTTCCGTCTACCTTGAAAAAGATTGGTGTTAATGCAGTTTGTGGAGGCAGAAGTCTAAGGAAAGTCGTAATCCCTGAAGGTGTTGTCCAAATAAAAAGGAATGCCTTTTTTGAAAGCGGGCTTGAGACGGTCATTCTTCCTGGCAGCCTGCTGGCAGTTGGAAGACAGGCATTTGGCTCATGCCCAATAAAATGTCTTGATATTCCGGAAAGTCTGTGTGAGATTGAAAGAAGGGCCTTTGATAAGGTACAGGAGATAAGAGCAAAAGAATATGCGTCAAGGCTGCTTCTTTCTTTCATATTAGATTTTCCAGTAGGATATTATTCCAGGCATGCGGTTACGTTGACCATAAATGGACGTTCTGTAATCGTGCCGGGTATTGTAGACTCAGAATTGAGTATCTCAAAAATTGATGATATCTTGAGGAAATATTTTTCAACAGATGTCGTCACAGAGGATATAATGAAAGAAGTTTACGACTTATATACCTACTGTCCGACAATAACCTTACGGGAAGATATGGCGATAAAGATGTATGAGTTTGACAGAAACAATGAATCTGCCAAGGAATATATCTTCCGTCACAGTCAGATAATTGCTGACCGGCTGTTGAAAGAGAGCTTTATAAAAGCACCAAACAACGAAGAAATCATGGAGTTCATTAAACTGGGAGTGATGCGAGAGCAGGTGAAAAAACAGATTCTGGATTACAGCACGCGAAATGGCCTGATAGAAATGACAGCTAGCATTCTGGAGCTTATGAAAGACAAGAAGGATTCGGAAGAATTCAGGGTCTGAGACAGGTTTGAAAACAGGGCAAAAAGCCCTGTTTTTTTGTACGAAAATTTCTGGAGATATGCAGTATCGTTTGCAATTTTTTTTCGGCATATTGTAAGAAAGAAAAAAAGGAGACAAAAATATGGCGAAAAAAGTTAAGGCGATATGGAAGTTTGAAGATATCAAGGTCGTGTTTTCGGAACCTAGAATCCAGCCATGGGAATCGGTTGTGTATGTCGAAAGTCAAAAAGACTTCTTATATTATTATTACACAATGACTGTATACCGGAAAATCAAAAAGAAATGGAAAAAAGAGTTGTCGGCAGATGTCTGGGATTTTCCGGATATCTTGATTCTGGAAAAAGTATTCCGGTTGCTGCAGGGCGAAGATGTGGAAGATGGAACCTGGCAGGTGATTAAAAATACGGAACACGATGTCACATGGTATATAAAAGGTTATGGGACAGATGATATTGTAAATGATGATTTCTACCGGATAGAAAGGACAATTCGTATTGCAGACGGTGAGCGTAAAGAGACCTATTCGCTGACGGTTGGCAGCGGTATGAATAACGGCATGGATATGCACAATGATGCTTTACGATGTGTTCGGATTGATTATCTGAGGAAAGAAGAGATAACGGGGTTTGTAGAAACCGCAAAGAAATTTATAAAGAAGTCTATAAAAGAATATAACGAAAAAGAGCAGCAGCGTATCACTGCGGAGAAGATGGCCCGCAGGGTGAAAAACGGAAAACTGTATGACTATCATGTTGACTGCAAAAATGGATTCCGAAAAACAGAGATGCTGGAGGAGGTCTTTGTTGTCGGTGACGATGAGGTTGAGATTGGGACCCTTGAAAAATACAAGGCGAAAGATGTGTTTGTAGAATACCACTCCTGCAGGCTGGTGGCTGTTGAAGAAAGCCGCATTGGTATGGGTGGATATATTATTATTGAAGGCGGATATAAAACATTCGGGCATACCACGGAATCCCTGAAAGACAGGCAGGTAAAAATTCCGGTTGAGCTGATAATGAACATCTTTAATTATCACGATAAAGATTCCGAAGTCTTGAGATACAACATCGAGCAGTGTAAGGAGGATTTCTTAAAAATCTTATCAAAAGAAGAACGAAAAGAATTTGCGGAGACACCGCTGCCACTACTGCTGGAGAAGTGGAGCAGTGCTGTTGCAGGGCGTACCTGGATGTACCGGGATGAGCATGAGTTTAAAAATCCTGAAAAGACGATTAAAAAAGTAGTGAAAGAGATACGGAAGGAATGTAGGAAGGAAGTATAATAATTTAATTGTAGAAAAAATCCGCAAAAAAATTCATCATCTATTTTTTTCGGCATATTGGATATAGAAAGAAACAAAAAAAATACTAAATACAGGAGACAAAAAATATGAGCGTTTATTTCAGCAGAAAAGATGAGTTAAAAGAAAAGGCTGTAAGCCATTATAAAATGATGGAAGCAAGTATGGGTGAAGAGATTGCCAAGTGCGTAAAAAACACAAGGATTTATGGCGGTGATGGGATTGCGGTAGCGTCTACTGCAAAAAAAGAGACAGATGACGTTGTTGCATTTGACAAGTATGATATGCAAATGAACGTTGTCGTGGACAACCTTGATACTGTCAGGTCTATGCTTGCTCATCGAGATGGAAAGACTGCTGTCCTTAACTTTGCAAGTTATAAAAACCCAGGCGGTAAGTTTATGGAAGGTTCCTCCGCACAGGAAGAATGTTTATGCCATACCTCTAACCTGTATAATGTTTTAAAAAGATTCCCAAAATACTACGAGTGGAATAAAAAACATAATAATAAGGCTTTGTATACAAACCGCGCCATGTATTCTGAAGACGTAACCTTCCTGGATGAAAGCGTCTGTGTTTATGGAGCGGACCCAATCCATGTGAAGGCTGATGTCATTACGTGTGCTGCCCCGAATTATTCTGCCGCAGGAAGGTACGCAGGAGTTGAACTGGATAAAAACAATGCGGAGTTATTCCGGAGAATTAAGTTTGTACTTGACATCGCGGAAGAGAACCATGTAGATACATTGATTCTCGGAGCCTTTGGCTGTGGAGTTTTTGGTCAGGATGCAGCAGTGGTCGCAAAATATTTCAAAAAATGTCTTAGTACATATGATTATCATTTTAAAAATGTATACTTCTCCGTATTGAACAGAGGAAAAAGTGAAAACTATGAAAAATTTAAGTTGATTTTTGGAGTAGCCAAAAAATAACACTTCGGTTGAGGTCGCACAGTGCGGCCTCGTTTTTTTTGGCGCAAAAATTTGGAGGCTGATTCAAAGTATGGTAAAATACAACCAAAGGAGGTATAGGTATGCGATATTACAGTACACAAAGGCCACTAGTTCCTGGTGGCTGCCCTAGAGCGGGAGTCCAAAAGGTCCACAACTATGACGAGAAAAAGTTTTGCGAGGAAATCGGCCGTGAGGCTTGGGGATATGTCGATTATAACAGAGAACTGACAAATGAGGAAGTGGAAGATTACGAACTTCTTCCGGCAGGAATTAAGAAATTCTGGGCCGTAACGACGACGTTTTGTGATGACGGTCATGTCGTTTCAGATATTACAGATGTTGTAGAAACGGTCAGAAAGCCAGAAGATAGTTTCCTAGAGACAAAAACGAAGGATATATATGTCGATTGGTTTGAAAATGAAGAAGAAGCAAAAGGGAAGATAAAAGAAGCGTTGAATGCGTAAAACGGAAAAAGCCGCTGAGAAATCAGCGGCTTTTTTGTCATAGGTCAAAAGTATCATCGATTGCTTTGTCAAATACTTCCTGCGTATTATTGGATTTACCAAGACGTTCCATAAGGTATGCTACAACAATAGTCTTTTCTTTTTTGCTGGCGATGGAAAGCAGTTCAGGAATGATTTTGTTTGATACTGTTCCAAGTTTAAGGAATTCTACGAATTCCTCCTGCGTTTTTTCTTCGATATATCGAATTGCCATATCCCTGCATTTCTTTTTCATGTAAGAAAAAGCATCAGGGTTTCTGGAAAGTCGATATTCCGCAAGTGCAGCAGCCTGTTTCTCGCAGGCATGTGCAGCTTTTAAGAATAGTCTTTTGCGATTGGGACCCATAATTATGCTTTCAAAATCACGATTTAACTTTTTTAATTCTCCCCGTTTTATCACACGTGGAAGCACCGCTGTATTCCCTTTATATGTAACTTTTACATAGTCATCAGAAAGCACACGTTCTTCATTGTAATACCCATCATCTTCCAAAACAATTGAAAAAATGAAGTTCTTTGGGATGCTATCGCTGATAATAACATGCTCAGCAGAGCAAAAAGCCTGATTCCCTATAGAAATTGAACCAGATGGAATTGTAACTTCTTTCAGCGAAGTGCTGCCGAATGCTCCTGCGCCGATGACTTTTAAGTTTTTAGAGAACGTAATATTGCGGAGATTCATGCATGGTGAAAATGCAAGCTCCCCAATTTCTTCCAGGGAATCCGGAAAAGTGATTTCGGAAATATTATTACACGAACTAAAACATTCATCTCCGATTTTTCGTATATTTTTTCCGAATTTAACATCGTGAACATCACTACACATAAATGCGCCATATTCAAGCTCAATTATACTATCAGGCATTATAATGGCACTTAATCTTCCGTTTCGGAAAGCATTGACACCAATGCGCTCAACGCCCTCATGAATCCGAATACGCCCGGGCCTGATAGCTGGACATTCCTCAAGAGTCTTTCCATCCTCGGAATAAGCAACACCGGTGTCTCCATATTTCCTATTTTTACGAATTTTATGTTTTGGTGAAAAAAGATTGAATTCACCTGTTCTTGAAATAAATACAGGGTTGTCTTCTTCCTGGACAGCTGACATGTCCATAAGTTCTTTTAAGTTATCCATAATACTCATAATATCTCTTCCTTTCTTTGTCTATTATGTCGTTTCAGATTAAATATGCAGGATTAAGAAAAAAAAAGAAAAAACACAAAAAGAAATAAAAATTCAGCATACTGTACATGAAGTAAGAAGTAAAAAGAACGGCTGAGTTTTTGTCAGCCTTAAAAAATGGAGGAAAAAGTATGAACAAATTAACATTAAGACAGTTTATAGATGTTGTTAAAGCCCTGATGGAGGCGAGTTTAACGAAAGAGTATGGAATCAGGCTGGAAATCATGGAAGAGCCTGACGAAATATCTGATGATGGAGTCAAGGTGACTCTCAAGGTAGAAAAAGAAAGCATAAAAGAATGTACAAAGAGTAGGAAAATGTGTGAAACATATTCTTGTGACTGTAACAGTAATGCGTATTTTTTCGATATGGATGAGAACTATCACGATTACGAAGAGCGCATGGACAAAGGGGAAGAACCTGAATCTGATATCCTAAGAGATATTACGGATAAAATGCTAAAAAGTATTTCAAAAGAGATGGAGGAAAATCCAGAACCAGCTAAAGAGGAGAATAACGAGCGAGAGGAAAGCATCTGTTCGGATGATATGGATTCAGATTCCTACTCTGAAGATGATGCTGAGACTGACGCCGAAGAAACAGCGTTTGTGTGCAAATGCATTATGAAAGCGGCCCTGGTATGCGCAGCTATTCCAATTGGAATCTTCATTGCAAAACGTTATTTCTCTGACAAAAAGTAAGGAAGAAAAGATTAAAAAAACAGCTGAATTTTTTTTCGGCTGTTTTTTTGTTCATGCAAAAATTCTGCATATTGATTTTGTATCAAAAAATAAGGCAGGAGGCAAATACTCCTGACCAACAAAGAAAAGGAGAAAAACATGAATAAAATGAATTTAAGAGAATTTGCAGAGGTACTGGTGGCAATGATGAATCAGCAGGGCACAGTGTGCTTTCTGAATAACGACAATCCGGCAAAGCAGCTGGCTGTTGCAATGTCAAAAGGTGACGCATGTGCTTACGCTCCGGTTGCTCCTCTTTGGGACTCTTACGAAAAGGGGGCTGACCTTAATCAGATGGCAGCAGCAGTATCTATGGCTATGAAAGAGGGCTTGGATAAAGGCTCTGAAATGGTTAAGATGAACGCGGACAGATGTGCACAGCAGCCAGCCCCATCATTTAAGAAGCATGAGGCAAAAGAGACTTCTGACCGTTTTGCAAATATGGGTAAAAACCATACGGCATATTCAGCAGAACAAAACCAGGGACAGTCAAAGGCAACAAGGAAAGAATTCTTCCCGAATACTGAAGAAGGAAGACAGAAGGCAATGAAAATGCTGCAGGATATTATGGGGACTTTGCCAGACACTATGGCTGCACCAAGTGGATGTTCAGACAACAGATTTGTCTCCGACAGTAATAGCCCATGCAGTAGTGATTGCTCTTGCGGAAACGGATGTAAACCAAATCGGACATATCGCCCAGAGCCTGCAAAACAGGGCAATGATGACTATGACCCGACAGATGACCTTCCGGAAAACCTGCGCTCACAGCTTGGAGAGATTCTGAAGAGAATCGGTCTGCAGCCGCAGAACACGCAGAGCAAGCGTTTTGATTCGACCGATAGAGACTTTGTGTTGCAGACAGCATACCCAATGCTGGCGGACGATGAAACCATTGCAGCACACCCGGAGGCTTTATCTAGAAAAGTTCTGGATATGAATATCGTGTATTGTTTTTATGATAACAATAATAGCGTTATGAATGATGGTGTCCGTGTGCTAGGGAAAAATTGCCTTGAGAGCCTCGACCTTAAGGAAGAAGATATCTACAATGCCGCAATCAATAACATTGTTGACAGCATTGTTGTTGGGGAGGCAAAAGATATTATTCCAAATACATTTGTAAATTTTGTGATTTTATCAACAGAAAAGTACAAATATGGTGCTGCGGCTTTTCTTGGCGCTGACGTGCTCAAGAATGTAGCAGATAAAATGGGTGAGTCTGCTCTTATGGTAATGCCAGTTTCCGAGGAATTTGTAGCTGTTTTCCCGGCATCAGATACAACGTCAATTAACGGGACAGTTTTAAAAAATGTCATTAAAGCATTAAAGAATCTGGCTCCTGATGAGGTATTATCTAACAATGTATATCTCTATGATAGGGAGCATAACCTGTTGGCAATGGAATCATACCAGCTCTAAATTCAAATAATTCAAATAAGCATCAGCAGAGTAATCTGCTGGTGTTTTTTTTGATAAAAAAATGCGCTAAAAATGTTAAAAAAAATGTTTTTTCATCATATTAAATATAGAAAAACAGGAGGTAATCACTGGCAAAGGGCCAGTTGCATATAGAAGACAATGTTAAAAGAAAGAGCAAAAGAATCTATAAAGTTCAAGGCAAAAGCCGTCATATATGAGAACGAAACTGGCTTTAAGATTATTGCCGGTGTGGCTTTGAATGCGAAGACAGGGGAAAGAATATGCAAATGCAGTATGAAAGGTCAGATGTTTGATGTCACTGATGGAGATGAAGTATTTGCAACGGGAGACTGGGATGAACATCCTAAATATGGAATCGGCTTTAAAATGGATGCTTATGTTAAGATTATTCCACAGGACAAAAAAAGTATCTTGTGGTATTTAAAACAAGGTAATATTGATGGCATATCACAAAAAAGGGCGGAGGCTATTGTCAATAAATTCGGTGACAATACTTTTGATGTGCTCATATATCAGACCGAGCTATTACAGCAGATAAAAGGGATTGGAAAGAAAAGCATTGAGAAGATAAAGAAATGTGCAAAGGAAAAGCTCGAAGAACAGAACATGATTCAGACTATCATGATGTATATTCAAGGCTTCGGCATCAGTCCTGCATATGCAAATCGTATTTATAAGCGTTACGGTCTTGATAGCATTAAGGTGATTAACGAAAACCCGTATAGACTGGCTGACGAAGTGAAAGGAATTGGCTTTTTAAAAGCAGACGAGATTGCGCTGAAGAATGGTATGCCAAAGGATAGTCCGTTCCGTGTTGAAAGTGCTGTTATGTATGTATTAAAGCAGATGAGCGAAGATGGCGACGTGTTTGGGCATAGAGAAAAAGTGGAGAAGGACTGCCGCGATTTCTTGCAGCTGGATGTTTCTTATGTAGAAAACGCAGTGAAAAGTCTGATTCAGAAAAAGAAAATTATATGCGAAGATGATGCACTCTATCTGATTCCTCTGTATAAAGCAGAAACATATGCTGCAAAAAAAATAGTAGAATTGCTTCAGAGCAAAACAAAAAGGGTGAATGTAACAAAAAAAGAAGTAAAAGCAATGGGAAAAGAACTGGATAGGGATTACGCACCGGAACAGGTACAGGCTATTATAGAATCATGTCGGTCAAATGTACTAATCTTGACAGGGGGACCTGGTACAGGAAAAACCACAACAGTTAACGGAATCATCCATATGCTGAAAAAACATGGGATGGATGCGATTTTATGTGCAGCACCGACAGGTAAGGCTTCAAAGAGGATGAAAGAAACAACTGGAGAGAAAGCTCAAACAATACATCGTACCCTGGAAGTAAAAAGTGAAGGGGCATACGGCTTCAAATTTGGAAAAAATGAAAAAGCACCATTGGAAGGCGATGCCATCATTATTGACGAAAGTTCAATGATTGATATGGAATTAATGGCATCAGTATTAAAGGCTATTCCAGAAGGCATGAAACTGATTTTGGTTGGTGATATCGACCAGTTGCCAAGTGTTGGCTGTGGAAACGTATTGCATGAAATGATTGATTCTAATGTTGTTCCAATCGTAAGGCTGAAGACCATATTCCGTCAGGCAGCAGAAAGCCAGATTATAAAAAACGCGCATCTGATTAATGAAGGTGTTGTTCCAAGTTTCAAAAATAACAGAAATGGAGATTATTTTTTCATGGACGTTGACGGAATGGAACAGGAACGAATCAGAGACTATATCGTAACGTATGTGTGTGACAATTTGCCGAGATATTATAACGTGAGTGCTGATGAGATACAGGTTCTGGCACCAATGAAGAAAGGGCCGACTGGCGTCTGGGAGCTTAACGACTATATTCAGAACAGGATTAACCCGCCAAGTACAACAAAACAAATTATACCATGTAATGACCACCTGCTGAGGGTTGGAGACAAGGTAATGTACACATGTAATGATTACGATAAAAAGATATTCAATGGTGATGTAGGCAAGATTGTTTCAATCTGTCTGACGCAGAATGAAGCAGACGATGCTGATGAAGACAATGCCGATGAAAGCGCAAAAAGAGGATTTGTTGTTGATTTTGATGGAAACAGAGTCCATTTTGATTTAAGCAAAGCGCAGGATTTTATCCTTGCTTATGCAACAACGATACATAAGAGCCAGGGAAGCGAGTATGATATTGTTGTGATGCCGCTTACAACCGCAAATTATATCATGCTGCAGAGAAACCTGTTGTACACAGCCGTGACGCGAGCAAAAAAAGTATTCGTGTTATTTGGACAGAAAAACGCAGTGGCCAGAGCAGTTAAGAACCTCACTGTTGTCAATAGAAATACAAGGCTGGGGTCTAGGATATCAGAGGATGCAGGATTCCTGCTTGAAAAACAAAATACAAAAAAACATGAGCGCAAAACAGCTTAAGACGGCTGTTTTGCGTTTTTGTATCAACAAAAATTCTTCATTATGAAGATATAAGAAATACGTAAAAGAAGAATGGGAATAAAAGCAATTTTTTACACAAAAGAGAAGGGAGGCCGGTTTGTATGGCATCAGAGAACGACAGACACGAAGCGTATAAAAATTACATTGCTGCAAACGAGAGCACTGTTTTAAAAGGATTGGAAAATTGGCTTCTGTTTGGAAGGCCGATAGCAGAGGCAAGCATTTTATATGAAATAAGAAAATGCTTGGACCCATGGCCAGCACATTTTATATTAGAAAATTCGCAGAGCAGGAAGGCTCGAGACGGTGTTTTATTGGAAAACGGTTATATTTGCAAAAATCTTACAATAAAAGATTTCTTGAACGAATTTTCAGGAAAAGTTTTCTTATGCGAGGGCGAAAATGGATATGACGAATATTATACGACTTACGGGGAAGAGTTAGACATCTCCATTGGAAGTGTAATGGAAAAAATGGCTAAAAAAGGGATGGAAGCTATTTTGAAAGACAAATTCAAATCGTATGATGCAGCGAGCTTATGCTCGCTTGCACCAGACGCGAACGGGGCTTCCGACTCCCACGTACGCATCCAATTGCCTTCAGACCGATGGGCAAACAAGTTTGACCGCGGTTTCCCGTCCGTCGATGAAAACATGCAAGATGAAGGTGTATTCATGGAATGTCTGTTCAAGGTTGTTGATATATATTCAGCCTTATCGGTTATCCGGTTTTATCGAATGGAAGAAATAACATTAAATGATATAAGATGATATGCATAAGAAAGTTGTTTTAAGGCCTGCTTTAGCGGTAGGCCTTTTGTAATGCAAAAAAAATAAAAAAGCTCGCAAAAAAACAACAAAAATAAAAAAATCAAGCATATTAATTACGTCAAGAAATAAACAGTTCGAAGTGAAGGAACTGCGAAAAATATACGTAGTGCCCCAAAAACATATTGAGGGCCGACTGGCAATGTGAGATTGACCGCGGCCTTCCGCCTAATAACAAAAAAAATTAGAAAAGGAGATTACAAAATTATATGGGAAGAAAATTTAAAATTGAAAGAGACTATTACGATGAGAAGGACTATTTATATAGAAAAATGCATGTAGAGTTTGAACCTGGCCTTACGGTCCTGATTGGATGCAATGGGTGCGGAAAAACCACATTGATGCGACAGGTTCGGTTACAGGTGGAGAAGGAGCTTAAAAATCCGTGTGTTATTAATTACGACAACTATATTCATGGCGGAGCATCTTCAATAAGCGAATCCATACTTTGCGGAGATATGACATTTGTTGCAGATAGTGTGATGTCAAGCGAAGGAGAGAAGATTGCATTAAATATGCAGAAACTATCCATGAAAATTGGTTCTCTTATGAAAAAATATCCGGACGAAAAAGAGTTTTGGATTTTTCTTGATGGAGTGGATAGCGGATTCAGTGTTGATGCGATTGAGGACTTGAAACGTGGCCTGTTTGATACTATATTTGATTGTTATCCGGATAAAGATATCTACATCATCGCAAGTGCAAATGAATATGAGATGGCCAGAGGAGAGAAATGTTTCGATACAGTCAACTGCAGATATGTGAATATTAAGTCGTATGAACGTTATAGAAGTCTTGTGTTAAAATCAAGGGAGTACAAAGATGAAAGGATTAAAAAGGCGGTTAAAAGAGCGGAAAGCCAGAAAGAAAAGGCTGCCGAAAAAGACTCTGATAATGTGAAGGAAAGCAGTTTCCAGGCTCGAGAATGGAAGAAGGAGAGATAGAAATGAGCAGGGGATAAAGCCCCTGCCTATTTCGGATTGGTGGAAGAGCCGCCAGATATCAAGCAAACAATAATTATTCGCAAATATTTTCAGCTTGGCCGAAAATTCGTCATATTAATTCCACAAAAAAAAAGAGGAGGAATTGATATGGCAATTTATGTGACTGGAGATACTCACGGTGCTAAACAATATGGATTTTGCAGTGTTGATGGATTTATGCACAGATTAAATATAGATTCTTTCCCGGAACAAAAAATGATGACGAAAGATGACTATGTAGTAATCTGTGGAGATTTTGGTGGCGTCTGGGATTTTAAAGGAGAGTCTCCGGAAGAAAAATATAACCTAGACTGGCTTGAATCGCGTAATTTTACAACATTATTTGTGCCAGGAAATCATGAAAATTACGACCGTCTGGTTGGTATAAATGACAAAAAAGCGCTAGACTCCTGGATTTTTAAAGGACTGAGCGATGTAAAGAAAAATAGAATACTGAATGGATACCCACAAAAAGAATGGCACGGCGGAATTGTAAGAGAGATTCGCCCATCTGTTCTTATGCTTGAACGGGGATATGTTTTCGATATTGATGGGTGCAAGTGTTTTGCCTTTGGAGGTGCAAGAAGCCATGACATCAGCGGTGGAATCCTTAAAGCAGAAGAATTTGAAAGCAAAAAACTGGCTAATAAAGAGGCTGAAAGATGGAATCTTGAAGGAAAAACGTTTCGTGTAAATCATATTTCATGGTGGGAACAGGAAATGCCAGAGCAGATGGAGATGGAACGCGGCTGGGCCATGCTTGAAGATGAAAAATATAAAGTAGATTTCATTTTTTCGCACGACTGCCCGGCTTCTGATAGGTTCTTTGTACTTCGGGAAAACTGTCCTGATGAACTGAACAAGTATCTTGAACAGGTAAAACAGAAGGTAAACTACAAAAAATGGTTCTTTGGACACTATCATGAGAACATGATGATGCCTGGAGGAAAAGACCTGTTGTTGTATGAGCAGATTGTACAGATTAACTGATAGGCGGTGGTCGTATGGCAATCCGGAAAGAAAAAGAAGAGATTTGCGGAAGACTCTCTACGAGAGTTGTCTACATTACAGAAGACGGAAAGCGGTTCTCTCAGGAGAGCGAAGCTTTCCTGCATGACGAGTACCTTAAATGGCAGCAGACGGCCAGGAAAATGGGCGTCAGATGTGTTGATGGCGGGTATTACTGCAAAAGCGAGCAGGCATTGGCGGCCGTCGTGATAATGATGTCGTATAAGACAGGCCGGTATGACGGAAATCAGAAGAAATTTGTCAAATTTGATAACTATCAGAATTATAGATTTTTCGGCCCGGACTGGTATTTCTTCGAGCACGATGCATGTAAACCGTACCCTTACGGATACAGCGTTAAGTCCCTGACTCAGAAGAAACAGGAATTCGCTGAATGGCTGAAAAAATACGAGGAGAAAGCGTAGTGGCTTTCTCTTTTTTTGGTTTTTTTCTCGCTTTCTTTTTTTTTGCATATTGGATATGTAAATGTTGCCAAAAAATCGGCAAAGAAAGAGAGGAATTTGTAATGGAAATGTATTTTAAACTTTCTGAGTTGACAAAATTAGAACAGCAGATGTATTACAACTGCATATATCTGTTTCTTATGGAAGCAAATATACAGCACCCGGAATTTTCTGCTTGGTATAGCGGCTTGTTTACTGACGACCTGCGCTTAAAGCCGGAGTACGAAATCGTAATCTGTGAAAAGGAATATGAGATTGCCGGGGTCACAATCCTGAAATCAACAAAAGAAGAGGCAAAAATATGCACGGTGTATGTTGCAGAACAGTATCGCCATAATGGTCTCGGAAGAAGGCTGATGGAGTTAAGCATTGAGTGGCTGGAAAATGAAAAGCCGGTGATGATACTTGATAAGAGCAAGGAACCAGACTTTACGGGCATCCTTAAACACTTTGGTTTTGTATTTCAGGAAGAAAATTACGGATTACATAATCCGGGAAAAGTAGAACTTATATACAACGGGAAAAACTGAGCCTTCGGCTCAGTTTTTTTTGGTGGAAAGTTAATGAAGAAAGGGGATGCGGAATGTTTGAAGGTTGGAGGACGGAATGGGTGAAAGTTGACAGGGGTTGGCGAAAGTGAGGTTGCTGGAGACAGGGAGTCTGAGATTTGCTCTGTAAGAAAAGATGTTGCTGGCGTTGTTGGTGCTGGCTGATGCTTTGGCGTCGTTGGATGTTTAGCTGTAAGGGCTGGTAAGAAAAGAAGAACGGCGGCGTGAGGTGTTTGCCGGCTGGCGTCGGGAGGAATTAATCTGGCAGCCAGAAGACGTTGGATTCTGTAAAGAAGCAAGATGGGAAGAAGTTGGCAGCTGAAGGAATACTGACTTTTGCTGGCTGAAATGCTCGTCTGTGTATGCTGTTCGCAAGTTGCATGCATGCCGCTGCTCGCATGCTGCCCGCAGCGTCTGGTCGGCTTCCTGCATTTTTTTTGCCGATTCTGAAAAATGCACAAAAGAAGCCTCAAAAAACCCTTTTTTATTAATAAAATCAGAAAGAAATTGGTAAAAATACACAAAAACAAAGCAAAAACATGGCCATTTTGTACGTCCAAAAAGTGTTTCTTTTTCAAAATTTTTTAGCATATTATTCTTGTAATCGAAAATATAAGCACCCGGCGAAGCCGGAAAACAAAAAAGGAGAGAGAAAAATGATTACAAGAAAAATTAAGATTGAGACTATCAGTAAAGTTAAAGATTTTGTAAACGAAATCAGCAAGGTTGATGTTAACGCTGATTTAAGCAATCCGGACAGACGGTACATCGTTGACGCAAAATCAATCCTCGGAATCTTAAGCCTGGATATCTCTCATGTGATGAATCTGACGATTTATGATGAGGAGAAAAACGCAGGAAGGTATGAAAAGATTTTTGAGGAATTTGGAGTAAGAGACAATAACTAGAATTCGAGACAGCATGGCGGCGGAAGGCCGCTTTTTTTTTGTTGCGTGGAATAATCGGCATATTAAACATGACATTATTAAAATTTTTATATGCTGATTTTTTCAGCAAGAAAGAGAGGAAATTATGATGATTAACATGAAAAAAAATTATGGAGCACTTGTAGGAAGCGTTAACGCAGCAATGGTCGACAAGGCAAGGGGTATCTTGGTTGAATTGCCTAAGACTTATCCGATGCCACAGTACAAGAGCCAGACCAGTGGCTTGATGTGCTATCCGGTGGAAGAAGCACTTCAGGCGTGGAGCTTGTCGGTTGATGATGATAAGTTGCTCCTTGCGATGGCAGCAGTCGCATCTATGGCAGACTATGTTGACGGCGTCGGCATTGCAATGCCGGTCACTGCCGATGTTATGGCTATAATGAAGTTTGTGGCTCATCTGCTGGATGCCGAGGAGAGCGGCCCGGTATATATGCGTCATGAAGCATATCATGGCGAGGAGCGGGCGTTCTCTTACGTCGTTCGTGTCATCTAAGATTTCAGAGTCAAAACCAAAATGGTTTTGGCTCTTTTTTTGCGGCGGCGGTGCGGAGATAAACAAAAAAAGCATAAAAAAAATTGGAAAAAATAATCGTGGTTGGGAAAAATCCGGCATTTTGTAGGTGTAGAAAAAATAAAGAAGAGGGAAAGCATATGATATACAAAACTGGAGACCAGGTGCGGGATGACGCCAATGTCCCAATACATAAATTAATATTTCAAAAGATAAAAAAGACATGTGAGTCTGGAAAGCCAGGCTGGATTATATTGGATGAGAATGAAAATGAGTTCACATCATGCTTTATAGAAGATTTTGATTTGATTGAAAAGTATTTGGGTTTCGCTAATTCGCATATTCCATCAAATCGTAAACAATCACATTCAATTTCTGTGGGAATAAGACCCTCCAAAATGATTACTCTAACTTTTTGGGGAAATTACCTTGCGATAAAAACATATAAAGATATTAATAGTGTACATCTTTCTTTAAGCTTGAGCAAAGACGAATATACGATAAAATGTTATGGTAGTAAGGATATTACGATTCTCATCTATCCGGATGGAACAGTAATGACGGCAAGACCGAATTTTGACCGCAAATATTACCCAACAACCGTTAAAAATGTGATACAAAGATTGCCAGGTGATATCCAAAAAGCATTGTTTGAGGAGTTTGCGGGAAATAGCCTGTTGTACAAAGATTTTATAACCGATACTTTTTTGGCTACAATGAGGCTGACTGATTTGGATAAGAAATTTAATAAGCTTGACTATTTCAAGAACGTATTCCAGGATGTTGATTTTCCAAAGACAGCAAACAAAATGAACTGTTATGAACTATATGCCATTGGATGCGCGGCGAAATATATTAAGCCGGAACAGGCTGGATTGCTGTTTGAAAAAGAATATCGGGTTGATAAAGTACAGGATTTTATACCGTCAAAACGAAGATGTAAAGAAATTGGGAAAAATTATATAAAAAGTATATTAAAGCAAAAAGTAACTGAAGAGGTTCTTTATGAGCTCGATTTTTTTATCGATGATTATGTAGAAATGGCCATGGAATTAAAAGAAAAAATAGATATAAAAGCAGGAAAGAAAAAGATACGGAAGCTGCATGATGAATATGCGGGGCGGCTATTGAAGAAAAAACACAGGGGAAAAATAAAGATTCCGGAAACACCGTTAAAATATCTGAAATTGCCAAAAGAGTTTATTTTGCTGGACGCGCCTGGGGCGTTATATCAAGAGCAGAAACGTCAGCATAATTGTGTGTCGTCTTATATTGGACGTATTGAAAAAGGCTCCTGTATTATTTATTCTGCAGACATTAATGGCGAGCATGTGACAATAGAAATCAGATACAGAAAAACAAGAGGAAAATATACTTTTATCGTGCCTCAGTGCTTAAAAATGTGGAATGAATGTTGTTCAGAAGAAACTCTGAAATATGTGAAAGAACAGGTAAAGGAAGCGGGAGAGCAGGCGGTGAAAAAATACGAAAAGAAAATAGAAAGAAAGGCTAAAAATCAATAGCATACTGCCGGCAGCGAGCCAAAATCAGAAATGGTTTTGGCTCTTTTTGTGGTTGTGTGGATGTGAGCAGAAAAAAATAATCGCGGTTTGGGAAAAGTAATAATCCCTTTTAATTACGGTTGATTTTCTGACAGAAAATTGTTAAAATTTTAATATATAAAGAATATGATTGGAGGACGTGTTGTGAGAGTATATCTTGAAGGAAAGAAAATATATGTTAAAAATACGGAAGGTCTGGTGTATGAAGTTAAGTATTACGAAGGATATGATGGATATGATTCACTGGATTTTCAGCTAGAGCTGGTTTGCGGTTGGGACGAAAACGAATGGAAACTGGCAGATTGTTTTGATGATGATGTGCAGACTGAAAGTGTTATTCAGTATTTCTTCAAAGAAAGCCTTGAAGAATGTTTGGATGCGAATAAGTATGAAATTCTGGAAGAGAATCCACTTGCGAAAAAATAAGAAAAAAATATTTGCAATGTCGTATGATGAAAATAAGTCAGGGAAAGACTCCCGGGCTTATTTTTTTTGCAATATGTAAGGCAAAGAAGTAAAAAAGGACAGAAAAAATAAATGGCCTTTGGGCGAGGCGTTAGTTTTTCGGAAATTCAGCATATTAAAACAAATCCAAAAAATGGAGGCGTTTTAATAGATGAAGAAAGATTTTGTGTCGCTGGCAGAGGCGAGGCCGGATTTGGCGAAGGAATGGAATTATGAAAAGAACGGGGATTTAAAACCGGAAGATGTGAGTTGCGGATGCAATAAAAAGGTATGGTGGAAGTTGCCTTATGATGTACCGGATGATTATCCTGTTAAACATTTGAGAGGGAAGCATTTTGATTTTGAGTGGATGGCTGCAATAAATTCTCGTAACCAGGGTCGAAAATGTCCATTTTTGACGGGAAATAAAATTTTGAAAGGATTTAACGACTTAGCGACAGTTCATCCGGAATTAGCAAAGGAATGGCATCCTACAAAAAATGGAGATTTAAAACCAGAAAATGTTCATATGTGTTCACATCAAAAAGTTTGGTGGTATTTGCCATATGATGTACCAATGGATTATCCAATTAAATCACTGAGAGGAAAACATTTTAATTTTGAATGGCAGGCAAGTCCAAACAAGAGGCAAAATGGAAATGATTGTCCATTTTTGAGCGGTCATGCTATTTGGAAGGGCTTTAATGACCTGGCAACAACCAATCCAAATCTTGCTGATGAATGGGCCTATGACTTGAATGCTAATTTGAGTCCACAAGATGTTGCTGCCAATTCCAGCAAAAAAGTTTGGTGGCACTTGTCATATGACATTCCAGATGATTATATAGTAGAAAGTTTACGTGGAAAGCATATCGATTTTCAATGGAAAGCAGGTATTGCAGGTAGAAATAATGGTAATGCTTGCCCTTTTTTAAGCGGTCATGCCGTATGGCTGGGGTTTAACGACCTTGCGACAGTTAGCCCTGAAGTAGCAAAGGAATGGCATCCTACAAAAAATGGAGACTTAAAACCAACACAAATCACAGCAAATTCTGACAAAAAAGTATGGTGGCTGTTGTCATATGATGTACCAATGGATTATCCGATTAAGCATCTAAGAGGAAAGCATTTTGATTTTGAATGGCAAGCAAGAATACCTGATAGAGTTTTTAAAAATGCAACATGTCCTTATTTAAGCTATCACCCAATACTATGGAAAGGGTTTAATGACTTACAAACAGTTAACCCAAACCTTGCAAAGGAATGGCATCCTACTAAAAATGGAAATTTAACACCGGAAGATGTAACTTGTGGATTAAATAAACAAATATGGTGGCTGTTTCCATACGATGTACCAAAAGATTATCCAATTAAAGTTTTAAGAGGAAAACATTTTGATTTTGAATGGCAAGCGTCAATTAATCATCGTAATCGTGGTATTGGATGCCCATTTGTTAATAATAGAGCCTTATGGAGGAATTTTAACGATTTAGCAACGGTAAATCCAAACCTTGCAAAGGAATGGCATCCTACTAAAAATAGCAAATTGACCCCGCATGATGTTGTGGCGGGGTCGTGTGAAAAGGTATGGTGGTACTTGCCATATGATGACCCAAAAACAGGGAAACATTTTAATTTTGAATGGCAAGCCGTCATATTAAATCGCAATAGAGGAAGTGGCTGTCCATATTTAACAACTTATAAAGGCGAAGAATATATAAAACAATATCTTCAAAAAAATAATATTTCTTTCAATGTTCAGCAAAAGTTTTCCGATTTACTCGGTACTGGCGATGGTCAATTATCATATGATTTTTCAATACATGATGAAAAGTATGGCCATATCTTAATTGAATATAACGGCATACAACACTACGAAGCAGTAGATTATTTCGGCGGAGAAGCCGTATTAAAAAAACAAAAAGAACACGACAAAAGAAAATGTGACTATGCCAAGAAACATGGCTATAAATTGATTACTGTTAAGTATACATATGACACATATGAAAGTGTTGAAGAATACATTGATAATGAACTTAAAAAGCTTGGCGTCATAAATGATACTAAAAAAGAAGAAAACGTAAATGATGCAGCATAAAGAGAATATCTTACCGCAGCCGGCTTCGCCGGCTGCTTTTTTGCTGTATAAAAAATAAAAAGAAAATCAAAGGAATCTCAAAAATTCAGCATATTAAAAGAAGAACAAAAAAAAGGAGCCGAACCATAAGGAAGAGGGGAGGCTTGGAAGCAAAGAAAAAAAGAGGTGAAAAAATGAGAGATGTACAAAATAATTTGTTCGACGTCAAAGAGGCTTGCTGCGAAAGCTGCAAGTATAATATACCAGGAAAGACTTGGTGCTCAAAATATAAAAGGATAAAGCCTGTTAGCGTCATGATAGGAAGGATTAAATGCGAAAAATATTGCATGCTAAACAATGTGGTCATGGCTTCAATTGTTGGTTTTGCAGTAGGCGATGCGTTAGGAGTGCCTGTTGAGTTTGCTTCAAGAGAAGAATTAAGTAAAAACCCGGTTAAAGACATGATGGGTAAAGGGACGCATAATCAGAAAGCTGGAACATGGTCGGACGATACGTCATTGACGATTGCATTAATTAAAGCCTTGGGAGATAAAGAGTTTAACGTGGACAGTATAGCCCGCAGGATGATGGATTGGTTGTATAAAGGTAAGTATACAGCAAACGGGAAAGTGTTTGATGTTGGAAATACGACAAGAGAGGCTATATGGAGAATGCATAAAGGAGTATCTCCGATTGAAGCCGGAAGGAAAGATGAATACAGTAATGGAAACGGCTCTCTGATGCGTATACATCCACTTGCTTTTTACTTGCTTGATGTTGATAATTTTGAAGAAACGAAGAATATGATATATCAGGTATCATCCTTAACGCATGCAAATATTATTTCAAAAGTTGCCTGTCATTTTCTCGTGGAACTAATAATCCGCCTGCTAAAAACAAATAGCATTAGAACTGCATATGATGCCGTATGTCGTGAATTTGCTGAATATTACACAGAAGACAAGATACAATCTGCGTTTGCAAATATTTTCTCAGAAAAGATACTTTCTATGTCAGCATCAAGTGTTAAGTCATCTGGGTATGTAATAGATACATTAGAGGCCGTTTTGTGGTGTATTTTCCATACAACAACATATAAGGATGCTGTCTTAACAGCGGTGAATCTTGGCGATGATACAGATACTGTCGGCGCTATAACAGGCGGAATTGCTGGCATTATTTACGGCCTTAATGCTATTCCTGAAGAGTGGATTTCAAAATTGGTTAATAAGATGATTGTGCTTAATGCTGCAAGCGATTTGTATAAGAAATGCAATAAGGACAATATCATCGATAACCTTGATTTTTCTGTCTAAAATGAGTCAAAAAAAATAATCAAGCCAGGAGGTAAAAGCACATGCGGCAATTAATAATTGTAAGAAAAGACTTAAACATGTTTGCCGGTAAACTGGCGGCACAGGTATCTCATGCGTCCATGGCGTTTCTGACAACGCCGCTCAGAGATGCGAAATGTAATAAAAATAAAATAAGTGAAAAATAAAAAAGATAAAGAGAAAAACAAGCAGAAAAACAAAACAACAGGCCGATTAATCGGCCTGTTCGTTTGTGCTTGATAAAATACAGAAAAAATAAAAAGTTAGTGGTCCTCTCCATATCCACGAAGAATGACTTTGCCGGTCTCGTCAACAACCTCAATCAGACATCCTGGCTGCCAGCCTTTGTATCTGAGTGGCTTGACTTTTCCGAATTCAGACATACAGTCAAAAATTTCGTATGACTCACCGTGGCAATCGTCCATATTGATATAATCGATAAGCCTCTGTGGTGTCATTAACGAAGAAAATAATTCGTCGTCAATCATATGCTGCACCAAAAACATAGAGCATTCGCTCATCGTTGCCGGTTTTGCATCTTCATCACTTAAATCTGGTTCGTAGTCTTCAATTAGGAGTTCGTCATCAAGCATCTCTCCATAAAATTCTTCCTCATCTTTGTGCTTTGGACCTTCGCCATTATAATCATCAAACATCTCTCGCTCAATAGCATCAATGTCGCTTAAGCTTCCTGATATCCCTGCCATGTTATATATCCCCCTTCTTGCTGTTTACTGCAATTCATCATAATCAAAAATCATCGGTATTACTTTTTCTTGATACCATTTTTGTTCTGATTCAAAAAAATCAATAAGCGGTGCATAATCGTGCTTGTTCTGCGCGGCACTAAGGTACCGGTAATACTTGATTTTGTTTTCGTCTCTGATTACGACAGGGGTAATGTCTGCGTCAAGACACTGCTTTAACAGAATCATGCGTCCAACGCGGCCATTCCCATCCTGGAACGGGTGGATATTTTCAAAGATAGCATGGAATTTTGCAATATCTCGCAGCTCAATTTTCTTTTTGCCGGTATACTTGGCAAGTAGAGCTTCAACCATTGCCGGTACTTCCTGTGGAAGAGCAGTGGTAATATCCCCTACAAGGTTTGCACGCTTTTTCCAGTCTCCGACTGCGTATCCGTTTGCCATATCTTCGAAGACACCCTCTTTGAGGTTTTTATGCATGCCTTTGATAATATCGGCAGTAAGCGGTTCGCCTGCGTGTTTCATCATGTAGTTAAACATCTTAAAATGACCGTTCATTTCTTCCACGTCTTTTGCTCTGAAGATTGTGTCTTCGTCATCTGCGAAAAACGTGCCTGTATCAAATAATGATGCGGTCTGCCTTTCCGTCAATGTACTTCCTTCAATCTTATTGGAGTTGTAAGCCATGCTGCGCTGTGTAAAGCCATATGCTCCACTGCGGTCCTGGTTTTGAAACTCAATCGTGAGGCGCTGTTTCAGCCTTTCTGTAAATTTTTTGTCCTGCATTTTGCATTCCCCTTTCTTGTTTGCTATGTATATTCAATATGCAAAATGTAGCATCTGTTAACAAATTGCGGATGTATTCAGTATATCATACAACGAGGCAAAAGAAAAACAAAAAAAGGCGCCAAAAGCGCCTTTTCTGTTGCTCTGGATGTTTGGCCAGGATAGACAATCATTCTTCTTTCCGCTGTGTCTCCTCTGCAATATCCGTAATCTTTTTCCCATTGTATGTAAAGACTGACGCTCCTGAATTGCTGGTACATTACGCAGCTTTTCGGCAAGTGGTGAAAGAGAAGTAACCGCACCGTTGTGCTCAACTTTATTTTTCTCCGCATCTACTACAGTTACCCTGACTGAATCGTCGTCGATGATACCGCGAGCTATGCTCGCTGCATCATTATATAGATGTATCCTTAAGCCATCCAAGTCACTTCACTTTCTGTTTTGGCAGAATTGCTTTTACTCTGCCAACGAGGCGGTAATCTGGATTTTCTTTTCGGATTTCTTTTTCTTCTTCTGTCTCATTTTCCGGCTTGATTTTCACTTTAATTCCCCTGTAATGTGTTTCTGTTTTTGTTAAAATTTCATCTACGATTCCGTATGTAAGATTTCCATTTTCGTAGTCTTCTTTTAAGAGAACAGCGACATGCTGTTTTGGGTGAATTTTTTTTCTAATCTGATAGTTCTGCATAAATTTTCCTCCTGAAATAAGTTGATTGTTTATTTTAGTATGCAGGATTTTTAAAAAAAGAAAAAAGGTTTGCAAGTGAATCACCGAAAATTTCCATTTGCTACCACAAAAGCAAAATGTTTTTCCGCAAATTTTCACAGAAATACAAAAAAGCAGCATATTTAAGATATGAAACGCAAGGAGGATTAAACATGGAAAACGATAAAAAAATCAGAAAAAGAATTTTTATGAAAGCACTTTCTACCGTAAAGGCTGTTAATGAAGTTGACTCTGTATTAGATAAAATCGGAATCAATTTGGATTTTGATGACACAGAAAAGCCAGTAGGACGGGCGATGGGCAACTTATTAGCTACCCCAAAAGAAGTTGCTTGTGATGCATTGGGCTTAACACTGAAAACAGAAAAAGGATATTGCACAGGTGCATATAAGGGGCAGCTGCTCCCAATTGAGGTAGAAGTTTATTATCCGGATTCTGATGATGAGAATACTGCGATTCCGTTTTCAATTACATTTGAAGGCATGTGGGATTTATTGGACCTGGCGGCTAAGGATACAGCATGTGCAGCCAAAGTATGGGATTGCTTTGTAAATAGGGATACAGAAGCAAAAAAGTGGATTAAGAATGTATGCGATATTACAGGATGGGGAGAAGTAGACGAAAGATAAAAGGAGCAGCCGGCGCAAGCCGGCTGCGGGAAAGCATTTTTCTAAAAATAAGAAATGCCAGAAATATTATCCCGGGCATTTCTTATTTTTTTCTACTGCATAAGGCCTTTCAGATATTCGACAGTGACACCCTTTTCTTTCATCAGTTCTGCAAGTTCTTTAATTGCTTTAGCCTGTTTTTCTTCGGCTTCTTTTGCTTGTGCAAGTTCAAGCTGTTTTCTTAACGCTCTTCTGGTTGCTTTCATCTCTTTGATAGATGCGGCTGCGACCTGAATGTTTTCCTCAAGTTTTGTTAAGTCTTTTTCGATTTCTTCTGTAGGACGAATTGCTTTAACTTTTGACATTACTAAAACCTCCTTTTTGCTAAAAAGTATATAACATTTTTGCTGTTTTGTATATATTTTAAGCGAAATTTTTGCAAACATTCCGGTAAGTAGAATATATGTTCTGAAAAATGCGGTTGTTTGTTATCTGGCTGATTTTGTTTTTGCGTTTTTTGCCGGAAAAAATCCGGCATATTGCAAATGAAGAAAAAAAACATTCAAAACAAGAAAGGAAGTAAAATAATGAGTGATAAAAGAATCGTAAGCATTCAGTTAACAAAGACAAAATCGGTTGTAGCAGTAGAGATTGGAAAAAATGAATATGTTGATGCAGACGGCGTAACATACAAAAACATTGATACTGATTTCATTTCTGATGCAGATGATGTCTCTGAAGAAGAAAAACATACTTTTAAGTATCTGTCATCATTATATGATGGCATTGCAGAGCTGGAAGAGCAGAAGTGTGTAATTGATGCGAAAATCACAGCCTCCAAAAAGGAAATCAAAAAAGCAGAATCTGTTATCAGAAACCTGCAGGGCAGAATGTCCATTGCCGATTTCGCGGAAGAGGTTGGTGATATGCTTCCAGAAGGGCTGTTCGATGAGATGGTAGACAAAGCATTCTGGTGTGATACGGCTCTTCCTGGCGAGAGTGTGGATGAAAATGTCATGTATATCTTAAATGTCATGGATGTAAGTCTCAGAAAAGCCAGTCTGGAATCGCTTCCGTTCATGTATGAGTATGAAGAATACGGAGACTGGCGGATGTATGAAAACGCTGCAGAATACCTGAAATACCAGCGTATAGTTTCAGCATATGCAAAATCACTGCCAATTAAGGCGAAATATATCGCCAAGTTATATTACGACAAGGAAGAGGGTCTGCAGTGTGTTTCAGCATATAAAATCAAGCTGGAAAAGAAACTGACAAAAGAATATGCGAAAGAAATTGTCGCAAAGTTAACTAATGGATTTGTGTACGAGAACTGATTGCTGCCGGCTGTGGAATACAGCCGGATTTTTTGTTGTAAAAAAATAAAAGAGAGGAATTTTCCTCTCTTTGAATTTACAGCACTACATTTTTGGTCGTAGAACACCTGAATTTAAAGCCCCGCATTTATTGGTAGCGGAACACCTGAATTTAAAGCCCCACATTTGTTTGGTAGTGGAACACCTGATTTTAAAGTTCCGCCATTTGTTTGGCTGCGGAACACCTGATTTTAAAGATAAGTTCGAAGTATGAACCTTTCTTTGTTGCTTATATTATATGCTAAATCATACGAAAAATCAACTGTTGTTTTTTTTGTTAGCCATTTTTTTTTGCCGGCAAAAATCCTGCATATTGTAGTAAACCAGAATAAAGAAGGGAGATACAAAATGCAAAAATATATCCAGCTGGAAGGTTTTGTTAAATCTAACAACGAGGCAGTAGAAGCAGTCGTTCAGCATCTTGTAGAAAAATACAAAATAGAAAAAGAAACGATAAAAAAATACGTGGATGGTGTCACCGTTAACCCAGAGGAAACATACTATTATCTTGATAAAATATATGCGATGACAAAAACGACCAAACGAAAGCAGCGGCTCGTATACGTACACGTTGCCGAATATTGTCTTGAAAAACTTGCAGGGCAAGCAGATATTGTTGCAGTAAGCCCAAAAGAGACGACTTAGTCGTCTCTTTTTTTTGCATGATACAAAATTCAGCAAATTAAAAATGTAAAAATAAAGCACCAAAAAAGAAAGGAAAAGAAAACTATGACAAGAGAAGAGTATTTTGAAATCAAAGATGATTGCGTAAAAAATGGAAGAGTTAAGGTAATCACAGCGGAGGATACTAAAGAATCTTTAAGAAAATTCTTTGATGAGTACAATGAAAAATATCTTTTGCTGACAAGAATGACTGGAGATGAATGGCTGCTGGATTTTACATTTGATACATATCAGAAAACTGGAAAGGTTGCAATTCTTAATCCTAAAGATGGCGAATTCTTAACATCTTTTGGATATGAAAACGGCAGTAAATACAATGGCCCATGTTGGTGGTGTACTGATTATGCGGTATCTGCATTCTTGCGTAGAAAGAAATACCCGGAAATAACAAATGGAAAGGTTTCTGTTTATCTGGATGAATTCAACATCCAGTGTTGGAAAGATACAGCAGAAAAGGTATCTGAATATTACGGAAATAATGTTATGCCGGAATCAAAGCTGACTGGAGCTCAGTACAAACAGAAAGTAGACCAAATGATTGATGTAGCGTATGGTATTATGAATGGTACAGTTGCTTCAGATATATTCAATCAGATTCCATTAAAAAAAGACGGGACATTTCAGGCAGACAAAACAATCCCTGTATTTTCTAATGGTATTGGTTATGCGAATGTTTACATTGATGCAAACAGCAGTTCATATATTGATGCTTGCGGTATTCAATTATGCATTTTTGCAGAACGGTCAGAATTTGGGCATGAACCGGTTGATTATGACCAGATGGAACTCTGCTCCAAGACCAGAGCAAAGCTTGTAATCAGAGAGCGAAATGGCATTGTCAAAAAGTATCTTCTGAATGCGGACATGTCAGTGAATGACGTTGTTTCAAGAGCGAAGAATCTTAAAGATGCCGATATTACACCAGGCAGCGTATACGCCGAAAAATCAGGAACGGAATATCTGTATCTTGGATGGTGCGATTATAATTTTAAGCAGGATGAAAAATGCCAGCATGTATATCTCAGGTATACAAAAAAAATCCAAGCGCTCATCGACAAGGCAAAGAAGGCTGGAATCGCAACAGTCAATGACTTTAATGTGAAGGTACTTCTTCCAGACATTGACGATTTTACATTTTCAAGCAGAGACAACGCGAGAAAGTTCGTAAAAGAAGTTAAAAAAATATTTGATTAAGTTATGTGGTGCAGCCGGGAAGGAATTTTCCGGCTGCTTTTTTGCAATTATATTTCGACCAGATTTTTTTACCGGCAAAAATCCGGCATATTGTAGATGCAAATACAAAACAAGAAAAAAACAAGAAAGGAAGAAAAAATAATGGCAAAAATAATCAAATTAAATGTGTATGAAAAAACTGTATATGCGGTTCAGGTGGAAGACAACCTGTATATTGACGAGCTTGGCGTAAAGCATTTGTCACCGTCTCCGGAGAACTGCAAAAACACCAGAAATGTACCTCCGGCTCTCCGGACGGCGTTAGAACACCTTGCAAAAAACCACACAGCAAGAAAAAAGGTGGAAGGCAAGCGCGCTAAATTACTTAAAGAAATCAGCCAGCAGCTGAATGAACTTGAGAAAGATGAATGCGCGATAATGAAGGAACTGCGTGATGCAAAAGGTGTAATCAGTAAAAATGAGTTTGTTGAAGCTTTCTATGAAGCACTGCCTGACAGGGTGAAAGATGCAATGAAACGGTATGGATATTCTGCTGGAAGCACTCCGTATAATCTTGGATACGATGACAACCATATCTATATCATCAGAAATGTGATTGTGTATAAATACAACAAGAATATTCCGTATGCTTATGAAGAGTATGACGGCAACTGGATGATGTGTGATGAGGCTGAAGAGATGGAAGCATATAAAAAAGACATCAAAAAGAACGAAAAACTGCTCCCGGTATCTATGCCTATTAATAGTTACATGTGGACAGGAGACAAGTTCTCAACCTGGTATTCCGGGGTGTATGAGATTGCTATTGAAGACGACATGACAAAAGAATACGCAAAAGAACTTGCAAAGAAATTTGCAAGATAATGCCTGATTTGCCGGCTGCAGAGATGCGGCCGGTTTTTTTCGTGTGTTGAAAAATCCGGCATATTGTAATTGTAAATATAAATTTTGTATACAAAGAAAGGTGGATTAGAATATGCAGTTTGTAATTTTGAAAGACGAGTATGAGTTGGACCAATATGGAGTTGAAATCAAACATAAGATTGCTACTGAATGCAACGAATATTTACAGACAGGAGAATGCAGCCTGACAAGCAGGCCTGCCGATAGTCCTGATGTGGTTCACGTTGATGAGAATGAGGTTCCAGATGATGTGAAGACTGTGCTGAAAACAGCTTATGAAGCAAGAGAAAAATATCTTTCTCCTGTATCCAGAACGACAAAGGAAGGAGCAGCAAGACTGAGGGCTGATTATGATAATACGATGAAAGCACTTGATGAGTTTTCGCATAAGGACGAAATTTCACTCTTAGATTTTGTGAAGGAATTTTTTAAACATGTTCCTGATGAAATCAAAAAAGAGATAATTGACAACGAATATAAGGTGATGACGAATTTTTCTGATGTGGATTTTTCCTGTTATGAAGAGTTTGCGAAGATTTCGTCCAAAGAATTAAAAATCTCTCGAAAGAAAATAGCTGCAGATGATGAGGATGCGGTCAAAACTTGTGATTTGGAATTCAATGGAAAAATCACTTATACGACAGACATTAAGGCAATGAAGCTGAGAATCAAATTGTTGGAAGAAAATTCAAAACCTTTACCTGTTCCGTGGAAAGGAGAGAACTATATCAAAAAAGAAATCAAAGCAGGGAAGCATGTAATGGTTGTATATGATGAATATATCATTCCATTCCACGGCATAATGACAAAAGCATATGCAGAAATGCTGGCAAAGTTGTTTCTGAACACTGATGGAAGTATGAAACGATGGCAGGTATGCAATATCAAGAAAAAACTGCACAAGAAAACTTACAGCATCTAGTAATGGGTGCTGTTTTTTGCCGTAAAAAGAGATACAGTCAGTTTTTTTTTGTGCACGGAAAAATCCAGCATATTTCAATTGTAAATATAAATTTTGTATACAAAGAAAGGTGGATTAGAATATGCAGTTTGTAATTTTGAAAGATGATTATTGTATAGATAAGTACGGAATCGAACTTAATTCAAAAAAACCAAGTGGCTTCAAAGATTACTTTTTAACGGGAGAGTATAACAGGCGCTCACTGAGTCCTTCTCATAATATAACTCATATTGATGAAACCGAAGTTCCAGAAGATGCTAGAAACGCACTTAAAACAGTATATAGTGCGTGGAAAAAGTACTCTTCCGCGGACGCTGGACAATCAGAAGAGTTATTGTCAAAACTTGAAAAAGAATATGAAGATGCATTGAAAATGCTTAGGGAATTTTCTTGTAAAGACGAAATCTCACTTTCAGAGTTCGTACAGGAATTTTTAAAGCAGCTTCCGGATGAAGTTAGAAATGAAATACAAGAAAATGGATATAAAGTTACCACTGATTTTTCTGATGCGGACTTTTCATGCTTTGATGAATATGACGAAATTTCGTGTAAAAATCTGAAAATTGCACGAAGTAAGGTAGCCACAGATGATAAAGACGCAGTTGAAACGTGCGATATTGAATATAGCAAGAAAATTACATATAAAGAAGATATTGCAGCACTGAAACTAAGAATCCAATTATTTGAAACTTTTTCTAAGCCTTTATCTGTTTCATGGAAAGGAGAAAGCTATATTAAAAAAAGTACCAAAGCAGGAAAACCGGTAATGACTGTATATAATGAGTATGTTATTCCGTTTTCTGAAATACTGACAAAAGCGTATGCGAAAATGCTGGCTACATTGTTTCTTACCACTGATGGAAGTATGAAACGATGGGCAGTAAATGTGAGTAGCGAAAAAAGAAAACTGCATAAGAAAACTTACAGCATCCAGTAATGGATGCTGTTTTTTTTGTTGCGATAAAAAATGAAGCCGGTTTTTTCGTGTGTGGAAGAATCCGGCATATTGCAGTTGTAAATATAAATTTTGTATACGAAGAAAGGGGAATTAAATATGCAATTTGTAATTTTAAAAGATGATTACGAAGTAGACGAATACGGGATTGAAATTAAACGTGAAAACCCTCCGGAATTTAAAGATTTAAAGCCGGCCATGAAAGTTATCAACGAATATGTGACAACGGGAGAATTCGGTGTGGAAGGCAGACAAGCCGGAGATAAGAATGTGGTTTATATTGATGAATCTGAGGTTCCGGAAGATATCAGAAATGCACTGAAAGCAGCATATGTTGCACATAAAAAATTTCTTTCTTTGCGTCCTAAAGTGCAAAAAGAAGATGTCGCCAAACTAGAGGCTGAAAGAGATGAGGCATTCAAACCACTTAGAGAAATTTCTCATAGAGAAGAACTCACTCTTACCGAATTTGTCCAGGAGTTTCTGAATTGTATCCCTGATGAAATCAAGAAAGAAATGCAGCAAAATGGCTACAAAGTCACAACAAATTTTTCCGAATCCGATTATTCTTGCTATGAAGAATATGCCAGAATTAATGCTAAGGAATTAAGAATTTCAAGAAAAAAAGTTGCGGCTGAAGATGAGGAGACAGTGGATGGCTGCGATTTGGGGTACAGCAAAAAAACAACATATGCATCAGATGCTGCGGCTCTGAATTTAAGAACGAAACTGTTGAAAGAAAATTCCAAACCCTTATCCGTTCCGTGGACAGGAGAACACTACATCCGAAAGAGTTCTAAGGCCGGGAAACCAGTAATGACTGTTTTCGATGAGTACTCCATTTCATTTTACGGCATATTGAAAAAGGAATATGCACAGCTGCTTGCAAGACTCTTCCTGAATACGAGTGGAGCAATGCAAAAAGTGCAATTGTCATATGCTAAGAAAAAACTGCACAAGAAAACTTACAGCATCCAGTAGTGGATGCTGTTTTTTTTGCTGCAATGCACATAAAAAAAATGCCGCCTGAAAATTTCAGGCGACCATAGTTTACAGCGTCAAATTTAACTTTTACAAATCTTATCCAAAATGAGTTTTTTGACATCAAGCAAATCAACGTAACCAATTTCGTCTATTGCCTTTGGTATCTGTTCTAATGTTCTAGTAGGTAAGACGTCATACCGTATTAGTTTTGCAAGGTTTTCGGCTTCGTTTTTATCGATGAATTCTTTCGCCAAAGCTTTTCCTATTCTTTTTAAGTATTTCTTTGTTTCTTTATTGGGTAAGACTTCATATTCCTGAAATGCAAGAGTACGTTTGAGCTTTGGATTCTTTCCAAATGTTTTATAAAGCGGCTCTGCAAATCCTGTCTTCTGAGAATTCAGCAAAGAATTTATCTCGTCTTTGATTTCCTTGGTAATTGACTCTCTGTTTGGAAGATAAATCGTGTGAGATGGTGTGATTATTTTTGTTGCAGCTGTTCGTTCAACGATATTATCCGGAATATTGTCTGAAGCAAAAACAATTATCTGTGCATTAATATAGCCATATTTGTCAAATCCTTCGAAAGAAGCTGGAATAAATAGTTTTTTTATGCTGGCTCCTATAAATGCCTTTTCGTGTATTGTTTTTGTTCCTTCATTTATTTTGACTGTTTCTAATGCTCCGCAATTATAGAATACATAATCATTAAGTTCGCTTAACGCGCCAGGAGTTTCGATAATGGTAAGTTTTGTGCAGTTTCTGAATGCGTCATCCCCTATTTTCTTGACTGAGTCAGGAATTTTTACAGAGGTAATTTGACAATCAATAAATGCACCATTTCCAATCTCTTCTACTCCATCTTCTATAGTTACATCATCAATTTTGTGGCAAAAGCAGGAGACTACTTTACGCATATCCTTCGTATATACAATATTATTTATAGTTGTATATTCTGGATTAGTTGAACTAATTTTGGCATTATATCGCTTCAAGTATTTTACATTTGCTTCAGACATATGGTCTGTGCCCATAAATACTAAGTTGTTTGGTACAGAATAAAACATGTCTCGCCTGAAGAAAGCCTTGTTGCATTTTATAATCATAGTTGCATCCATATTATAATCAAGAAACGTAGCCATTGCTGTTGCGAAATTTGGGATTATATATTTTTCTGCGTTTTTATTAAAATCGCATGCGATGGTTCCGGCCATTTTTACTCCGTCAACAAAAGGCTTTTTCATGCATGCCAGGCCAGATTTTTCAAATGCCTTAACTGAAACATTTACTATGTCTTCTGTATGGATAACCTGATTTGATTTGCAACCAATTAAGGCATCTTCATCGATATCTGTTATACCTCTTAAATCCAGTGGCTCATCTTCTTCCAAGCAGAAGGTATTAAGCAAAAGATTTTCTGCGTCATTTAGTTTTCTTATCAGCATTGTTCCGGAAGGATACTTCAGATTCGTAGATACGATTTCCCTTACGTTTGGGAACAATGTGTTTGAAAATTTAATATATAGTTCATTGCTTTCACCAAACCTTAAGCGTTTAACACTTGGAAATGATTTTTTATTGCAATCAAAATTTAAACGTATGCCATATAAATCACCAAAATCTACCTCTTCCGTATTTGGTTCTACTTTGATATCCATGCAAACACCGTCGCTTACTAAAAATGATACGCCATTTCTTTTTACCCATTCACCTATTAAACTGTAATTTTTTTTCATTTTCATCATTCCTTTCTTTGTTGTGTGTTAGTTATTTCAATTTTAATATGCATAAAATATGCTAAGAAAAAACTGCACAAGAAAACTTACAGCATCCAGTAGTGGATGCTGTTTTTCCGTGCAGAAATCCGCAAAAAAAATACGGAAAAAATAAAAATTCGGTATATTGGATGAAGAAGTGGTAGGTAGAAAAGTGGGGAAGAAAAAGCAAAAAATAAAGAACAAAAAAAATAGAAAGAAAATAGAAAAAGAAAGCGAAAGGTTGGAAGCCGTAAGGTTGAGGTCGGCGCCGAAGGCGCCTTGATGAAAAGTTATCGCAAGCAAAAGGCTGAGGTTTGCTCTGTAAAGAAAGATGGGAGGCGGTGGAAGATTGCCGACTGGTTTAAGCCGATTTTGCCGGCTGCTGTAAATAACAAAAAAAAAGAAAGGATGAAAAATAATGGCAAAAATACTTCTCAGTATATATCCGGAATATACAAAGGCAATCTTTTCCGGAATGAAAACAGAAGAGTTTCGCAGAAAGGTTGTAAACGAGCTGCTGGAAGGCGGAAGCCATACTTTATATTTCTACGAGACAAAGAAGAACGGGGGAGCCGGAAAGGTTGTGGGTCAGGCAGATGTAAAAGAAGTGTTTGTGACACTGTATGCCGAATATCTGCCCTCAGGTTTACCGCAGCTTGACGGCCTTTCAGTTGAAAAAATGCAGCAGATGTATATCACCTGGTGCAGGCAGAAAGAAAAGCCACCTGTCGGGTGGTGGTATAATGACAGCGATTTTACGGCTTACCGTAAGCTTATCGGATGGACTGGAGACCCGAAGCATTATTACAACTACGTGCTGAAGCTTGAAAATGTTCAGAAATACGATACTCCGCTTGATGTTTCCTGTTTTACATATGAAGATGGCAAAACGATTACCCGCCCGCCGCAGAATATGTATAAGTGCCTGCATACCTGATTTCGCCGCGGCAAAAATCCGAAGCGATAAACATATACAAAGAAAAGAGGTAAAAATAATGGAAACAAAATACAAAATCAACATTCATGTTTTGGAGGCCTGCAACTTCCGCTGCCGGCAGTGTTTTTCTAAATTTGGAACGAAAAAACTGCTACCGGTGGAAGGCTGGAAGAAAATCATAGACAATTGCATTGCCGGGGCAAATGTGACTGAATTTAACATCGCCGGTGGCGAGCCGATGCTGTATCCGGGGCTGGTGGAACTGGTGCAATACATACGAGACAAAGGAGTAAAAGTTTCACTTATCACGAACGGCTCACTGATGGACGAAGAATGGGTTAAGAACTGCGCCGGGATGTTTGAGGCAATCGGCTTTTCAGTGGACAGTATTAACGATGAAACAAACAGAAAGATTGAAAGGTGCGACAGAAACGAAAAAACAATACCTGCCGGTAGGATTGTGGAGCTCTGCAGGCTGATTCGGAAGTATGCGCCGGGATGCCGGATTAAGATTAACACCGTCGTTTCAGCATTAAACAAAAATGAAATGATGTTTGACTTTATTGACGAAATTGCCACTGACCGGTGGAAAATCTTACGGATGAAGCCGTTTCAATATGACAGCTTCTCAAACCTGGATATTCAGGTTTCGGATGAAGAATTCGAGGAGTTTGTAGAGAGAAATAGAGACAGAAAAGGAAAAGAAGATGGAGTGACAGCAGAGGCAGGAATGGAAACAACAAGACGGGAGATTGTCGTAGAGCCGGATATGAAGGCCTCATATGTGTTAATTGATTCCAATGGATATTTGTTGGATAATGCGGTGGATGAGATGACGCCGGTTGTAGTATGTGATTGTTTGATGGAGGACTTCGCAGAGGGGCTGCGGAGACTGACACTGGATAAGGAAAAGTATGAGGCGAGATATAACTGAACAGCAATTTTTCTACATGGCATTTTTTCTACATATTACTTTTGTAAATAAAAATTTCAAATAAAGAAGGGAAAAATACTATGAAAAACAACAAAAACCTCAATCCACTCAATGACCCGGAAGTTGCAGAAATGCTTACAATGTCTCCAGACGACCAGCTGTGGAGCTTTTTGGATGATTGCGTTCCATATGACGGAAAAGATGCCGTTCTTGTAATGATGGGCGATTTTGATGTTGACAACAAAAATGAAGACGGCAATATTACTATTAACGGCGTGCCGTACTGTGCAATGATAACAGACATGATTTTCGAAAAAAGCGAAGAAGAACTGTTATCAATGCCTTTGACAAAACAGTACGAAAAATACTTCGCAATCCAGAAAGAGTGCTACAGACCGTATTTTACCGAATGCTGCATTCTTGATGATTACAATGACCTGACGGAAGAACAGCATGATTTCCTGGATGAACTCGAGACAGGAAGTATTTTGGCTGTGTCATTAAAGAATCCAGAAAATGCTGTTTCCGTAAGAGTTTCAATTTCTTTCGTAGGATGCGGACGCGATATCTGTAAAGAAGGATGGCTAATTTTGTTGTATGTATAAAATACAACAGAGACCGAAAGGAGAAAAAAATATGAGTAAATTAAACACAGAAGAATTATTGGGAAAGAATGTGGTTATTTCTGAAGGAGTGCATCCCAACTGAAAGAACAAATGCAATTTTTGTAATGCTGAGTGACATCAGCCCAGATTTTGTTAACAATAATGGAGATATTGTTGTTCCGGGAACCCCGGCATGCGAGACGCTGGAGATGCTGAAAAGAGAATATGCCTGATATTTGCACCACGTTTTTTGCGTGGTGTTTTTTTTGCGGCGAAAAATCCTGCATATTGGATATGTAAAAACAAAAAGAAAGGAACAAAAAAAATGACAGATATGGACAAAATGACAATGAGAGACTACGCAAAGAGGTGCGGGGTAACTTACGAATGCGTAAGAAGGACAGTAAATAAAGAGTTAAAAAATAACCCTGTGTTTGAAAAATATGTACATAAACTGGGCAGAACTACATACCTTGATAGTCGCGCAGTAGAGTATCTTGATACGCGTGGCAGAGGGAACAAGGCTAATTACTCACAAAAAGTAAGTGAAGTAGAAGACTTAAAGAGTCAAGTCGAGGAATTAAAAAAGAAGGCCAATGAATTGGAAGCAAAATATAATTCCGAGAGAGAGAAGTGTGAACTTCTGCAAAACGAGCTGCATACTCAAGCCATGGGATTTATTGACAAACTTTATGATATTGCTATGAAAAATCGTGGAGTAGATGTTAAATGTTTGAATAAAACAGACAAGACCAGTGACGACAATAATTTGGTCGAGGTCGCGTTGTAATTTTTTTCATACTGCAAATTTTAACCCGAGGTAAACGCTTCGGGTTTTTATTTTGCACAAGAATCACACATATTAAATATGTAAAACTAAAAAATACACACGAAGAAAGGAGCAAAAAATGCAGACAATATTAAACTTGAAAAAGAAGTTTATCGATTCCGGATGGTGGGATATCGATGAAAGAATCAGCTCTGACAGCTGGGGAAATGGAAAAATCGGGTACACAATCTGGATTCGGCGTCCTGACTGGCACGGAAAAGATGCCTTTTCACTGACAGGTAGAAGTGTTAAATTGCACGCAATGTGTGACGATGCCTTCGACGAAGTTAAGGTGATTGCGACTCTTGAAAGGCTGAAGAAACTGGCTGATACCGCATGGAAAGAATTTCCGGAAAGCATTCCTGTGCAAAATGCATTCGGCGAGCTTGTGGAAGAAGTGATGATTAAGCCGTTTGCGGAAGGAAAAGATGTGTAAGGAGGGGCAAGTATGGCCTGGAAAGCTGAATGTAATCGCCGAAAATGGTACTGCATCCTTGGATGGGATGCGGTTTCCTGGTTCTCGGAATACAACTACAACGAATGGCGTCGGTCATTAACCCCGGCACAGATTCGGGAACTGGAAGAATACGAAAAGAAACAAAAAGAGAAAAGCGAAAAAGACTTGGAAAAGGCTTTCGCTACAATTCTAACAATGTATGCGACAACAGCTGGAAGCATATGGAAACGGAATCCAGATATCTGGTAAGAAAGGAGTCAAATATGAGTACTTTTGAAACAATTTATGTAATCGGTCACACAATCGGAAGTTTCTTATTGCTGATGATTCAGTTTTTTGTCGTTAAAAACTACGTTGTACCATTTGCCAAGAAAGTATATCACTTTGTTATAGATGACTACGAAGAGTTCAAACAATGGCAGGCTACAAAACGTCAGAAAGGAGAAGGCAAAAATGATTAAAAAAGATATCTTATCAACCCCAAAACACGGATGGTGCAATTTCCATCTTGCAGACGAAGAAAAAGAATTCACTGCATCTTTAAGTTATAGAATTGCGGCGTAAAACCCCGATGCTTGCGTCGGGGATGAAAGCCAATGTCATTAAGTTAAGGAAAAATAATTAGATTCTTATATTAGAAATAATATAGGAGTCTTTTTATTTTGTAAAAATAGTTGACAAACAAGATAGAATGTGCGGCCGCTTTCGCTACCGATATATATTAAGGTTGCGAAAGCGGCCCTTGTAATTAAGGAATATCTTGATTGCAAGGAGGATACATTATGAGTCACTATATTGAAAAGGTTACGGTTTCACTAGAAAATCTAATTTCAGAATTGGCAAGAAATCCATCTTTGTTCTTGAAAAATCCAGATACTGATTTTTCAAGAAACCGCAAAATTAATTTTAAGACATGTGTTGGCATTACCATGAATTCCGGCGGTTGCACGCTGAATAAAGAACTCTTGGATTTTTTCGATTTTGATGTGAATGCTCCTACTGTTTCAGCGTATACACAGCAGCGGGCTAAAATTCTACCAGAAGCATTTGAATACTTATTTCATGCGTTTACAGAAGAAAATGCTCAAACAAAAAACTTATATGAGGGATATCAACTTTTGGCTTGCGATGGCAGCAATCTAACTATTGCACCGAATCTAAACGACCCGGAAACTCTTTGGAAATCAAATCAACTTGGTGCAACCGGTAATCACTTACATCTAAATGCCCTGTATGATGTTTTAAACAGAACTTATATTGATGCATTGGTTCAAACTGCCTCTACGTATCAAGAACACAGAGCATGCATTCAAATGATAGAAAGGGTGACATTGGACAAAGTTATATTAATTGCTGATAGAGGATATGAAAACTATAACATTATGTCTCACGCAATAGAAAAAGGCTGGAAATTTTTGATTAGAATAAAAGATGTTCACAGCAATGGCATTGCATCAGGCTTAGAACTTCCACAAACGGCAGTTTTTGATATGGATATCAATCTGATTCTGACACGAAATCAAACTAAGTCAAAGAAACAAGCAGGATATAAATTCATGCCAACAGTACAAACCTTTGATTATCTTCCAATAGGAAGCAAAGAGGATTATCCTATCTCCTTTAGAATTGCAAGGTTTAAAATAGCAGATGATTCCTATGAAACGGTAATTACAAACTTGGACCGTTTTTGCTTTTCGGCAGAAAAACTTAAGGAATTATATCACTTAAGATGGGGCATAGAAACATCATTTCGTGAATTGAAATATGCTATAGGGCTAACTAGTTTTCATGCCAAAAAAGTGGATTACATAAAGCAAGAAATATTTGCAAGATTGACCTTATATAATTACTGCGAATTAATTACAACATATGTAGTTGAACACACAGAAAATATAAGTAAGAAAAATCAGGTGAACTTTACTATTGCCATTTACATTTGCAGAGAATATCTGCGACGCAAACGGAAACTTCGTCCACCTGATGTGGTTAAACTGATAGAAAAACATATATTACCAATAAGACCTGGGCGTCGAGACCCTCGGAAAGTCAAACCTCAGGCGTCAGTAAGTTTTCTATACAGGGTAGCATAACCATTCATCATTATATAGGATTATAGACAGATGTACAATCCATCTGTCTGTTTGCCGTGCAAAAAAACAGATAACAAAATGAAAAAAGCAAAATACAAGTGAGATTTTACCTACTTGCATTCTGCTTTTTTTAATTTTTAAATTAACTTAATGACATTGGGATGAAAGCCGCTTTTTTATTTAATACATGAATATAATTAAAGCATATTGTAGTCATGTATTATATAAAAAATTTTATTTTTTTTGTAAAAAAACGTCTTCTTTTGAAAAAATCCTGCATATTATATATAGACAAGGATAACAAAGATACATAGAAATACTATATCAGGAGGCAGGGACATGCAGGATACAAAAACCAAAGCAGACATTAACTTAATCCAGTTTCATAAGATAACAAGCCGGCATGTTTTAGTGCTTGAAGCTGATATCAGTGAGTATGATAAACGAGAGCTTCTGCATATGTCAAACATCATCAGGGTTGCCGGCAATGAACTGATTGCAGTGATGAAGAAACAATACGAGCAGTTGCTGCGTACTAAAAGATACAGACATCTTCAGGATATGTATGCCAAGGCAAAGAAAAACGAAGATAAAAAGCAGGTAGGTGTAATTACAGCTGAAATGACTGAAATGCAGAAATCATATCACGTAACATGGGAATTCTGCAGAAAGTCAATGATTGAAATAAATCGAAAATACAATATAAATTCTATCTTTGCTTTATCTAAAGCTGAAGATGTATGGCAGGCAGTAGAAAAATGCTTATTCTCTGATGGTAAAACTATCCATTTTAAGAAGTACAGGGATTACCCGGAAATCAGGGCTAAGCAGGCAAACCGTGGTATTATTATTTCAGCAGACGATGATGGGATTAGATTGAAAATTGGGAAGATAAAACTCAGACCAATAATCAACAAGCCTAAACATACAAAAACAAGAACAGACAATACAATTCAGGTTCAGGAGTCACATGATATATTCGCGGAATCTGAAGCAGAAGCTGTATTAAATTACCTTTCAAACCCTGATGTCGTAGACAAGACAGCGCTTGACTTATATAACAAAAAAGGTATTATCATGGATACATTTAGGCCATGCTTTACTTCCATTTCTTTCAAAGAGATTCGTGGAAAGATGCGTGTTTACATACACATTACAATTGAGGGGATATCAAAACCAAAATATAATAAAGACGGGACAAGGCGTCATCAGTATGGCAAAGGGTTTATCGGCTGCGATATCGGCCCGCAGAGCATAGCTTATACATCAAAAGAAGAAGTCGGATTAAAAAACCTTGCAGAGCGCGGAGCATCAATCAGAGTCAGAGAACAAAAAGAAGCCCGGATTTTAAGGAAGATGGACAGGTCAAGACGTGCAATGAATCCTGAAAACTATAATGATAACGGAACGATACGTAAAGGGAAGAAGACCTGGAAGAAGTCAAACCGGTATAAGAAGCTGCATTCCCAATACAGGAATATCTGCCGTATTGCTGCTGAGAACCGGCATCTGGCAATCAACGAAGAAGTAAATCATATGAGAGTGCTCGGTAATGTGCTTATCACGGAACCAAAGAATGCGAAGAAACTGCAGAAGCGCTCCAAGAAAACAGAACGTCAGGATAAGCCATCCGTTGTTCGGAAATCTGACGGTACAGAACAACTTGTATATAAATATAAGCGCAAGAAACGTTTTGGTAAATCTATAAAAAACAGATGTCCGGGATATTTCCAAGCGCAGGCGAAAGCCAAGTTTGAAAGAACCGGCGGGGTTTACATTGAAGTTCCGGTAACATACCGGGCAAGCCAATACGACCATACTTGCAACAAATACATTAAGAAAGCACTTTCTCAAAGGATATATGAATTAGCAGATGGAACGCGGGTTCAGCGTGACTGGTATTCATCATTTTTAATGTACTGCATCGGTACAGACCTGCAGAACATCAGCAGATATAAATGTAAACGATACTTTGATGAATTGTATGCGAAGTATCTTGAATTAGAACGATATATAATAAACAATAAAATTACAGTAATGAACAGTGGAATTAAATTTAAAGCTGCATGACATAAACAACAGGTGGGATTGACTATGCCCTCCCCATGCTGGAAACAGTATGAAAAGCGTCCGATAATACGGCAGTCCTTCGGGATTGCCTGGACGTAAAGTGAAGATGCTCTGGCAGAGAGCTTCATCCCAAAGCCCTTGCGGTGCACGGAGGTTGATAGAATGCCATCATCGGAACCCCCGCGGGCTTGCCCCGGGGAGTAGTCAGCTTACAGATGTAATGTACGACACATTAAAAATGTGTCTGACTTATCTTCAGACCAGCGCCGCTGCCGTAATGTATGATAGGGAGGGAGAAGGAACTTTTCTTTTCGTCATGTCAGATTATGACATCTACATTTTGGACGAAACCCTGCCTGGCGGCATGGTACATTTTGAAAACCTGCAGTCAGACGACATCTGTGAAAACATCCTTGGCTGCTATTATGCTGACACTATCGGCTGGCTGAACTTTGCGAACATGAACGAGCAGAGCGAAAAAGAATATGAAAAATACGAGAAAGGAGAGGCTGCTGAAGTTCATGGGATGGTTAAAGAAATCAGAAAACTCCTGAACGAGAGAACCGGAAGAAAGAGCAAGTGGACTGAAATCCGGTGCGATTTCTTTGATGAGGAAGAAAAATACTGGCTCGTGGATGCCTGGAAAACAGGAAATGACAACGAAGAAGGCGAGGTAATTGCGAAGATTTCTGAATCCGGAGAAGTTGTATATCTTGATGCGGAAGCAGAAGATGATGAATATGCGAAAGAAGTAATTGATGAAAAACTGAAAGAAGTCAAAACAGACTGTTAATTAGCGCAAAAGCGTTTTCTCTCTTTTTTCTTTTTAGATAGATTCGGCATGCTATATCTGAAAGATATAAAAAAACAAGAAAGGAGAAATGGGGATAGACTAACATTCCTGCAAAAGAAAATGAAAAAATTAAAAAGAAAAAATTACCAAGACAACGACTTTATCAAGTGGCTAAAGCAAAAGTACAACGACAAAGATTCTGGATTGTTTACGCATCTATATTGCCAAATATTGCTGAAGATTTATTTGTGTGGCGTAAATACCTTGGTTCTTATCTATTGTGCAAGATTAGTGAGAAGGAAGCGAGCGCTGATTAAACAAATTAAAAAATCGCCTCAAAAATATACAGAAATACTATTAAAGGCGGATACGCAGCTACCGGATGAAGAAATGGAGCGATTTTTGCATGAAGCAGAAGAATCACGAAAAAACGCAGAATTGGAGAAAAAAGAAATAAAAAACAAAAAAAGTACATGTATAATTGTTCGTGATGCTATATTTGAAATTTGCAATAAGATATTTTTGTTCACAGGTATATATCTTCTTGCTTGCAAAATCTTCAACCGTGATTTAACTAACATTGAAATTATCCTAGCTAAATGCTCATATGCTGAGTTCGCGTTTTTGGTCTTGTTGTACCCCATGTGTATTGAAAAAAAATCAAAAGAAAAGGGTACATATACTACAAACCTGACCGTTGGGACGATAGCTCTGTTTTTGGAGCTTGGATTAATATTATTTTCTTTGCACTGAAAAAGGGGATTTCTCCCCTTTTTCTTTTTTCTTAAAAATCCAGCATATTATCCACGTAATAAATTGTAAAACAAGAAAGGAGATTCAAAAATGGAAGTAAAAACAAAAAAGGCATTTGAATCTGGAAAGTTATATGGAGTTTACAGATGCGGAAAACGCGAAAAGTTGTTGCGTAAAATACCACAGATAGAGAAGCTGGATATGCCTGATGCTACAGGAATTATTATCTCTGGTATCATGAACTTTGGGAATGATTCGGATACCATCAGAGCGATGGCGAAAGACGCTATTGGCTGTGATGCAGAGGACATTAAAATCCCGTATGATGAATCTAAGTTTGCACGCCAGCGTTTTATCAACGAAATCATCATCGGTAAACTCACTGGCTCCATAAGATTCAGCGTGCAGTCATTAATCGATACTTTCTATGATTTCCTGGATATGCCAACGGATGCCACCAAGCAAATGCAGGCAAAAGATGACATCAGGGATATCAACAGATATATCAATTGTGAACAGCGGAAGCCAATTTTGATTGGTCAGCCGGTTGTAACAATTGATGATACTGATTTTATCTGTCAGATAGACTGTATGTTCGCTGGATATCAGACGGTAAAAGTGAATAAACATAGAGAAGGCCGAAGGTGGGTTTACGACGAAATGTGTGTATATGCTATTGAAGCCGTAAGAATATTTTCAGGAAAGCCAAATGTAAAAGAATCATCAAAAATACTTGATACTGGTACGAACACTCGTCTTGAGTTTTATATTATGTTGAAAGCTATGCAGGAATGGGCAAGCAAAAATAAACCAGGCGAAAATGTGTTACTTCGGGCAAGTTATTATTTTCTTCAAAAAGAAAGGGAAAATGATAATAATTATAAGGATGATTTCTTCGGAAAAGGCGGAAATGTTGTAACGCTGCAAGCATTCTCAAATGATATGTCTGAAATAGATAAATCCTTCATCCCGCAGATTAAAGAGTTTGTTGCCGGGCAATCTGTTTCAGCAGAAAAATGCCAGAACTGCAAATCTCGTGTCTTGTGTGAATATCATGATGCGGCTGTTCCATTGACAGAGGAAGAGAGACCGAAACCGACAAGTCTACCCATCCTTAGCGAAGACCAGGCAAAGGCGGCAACTACGTTAAGTGGAAATGTCCGAGTGATTGCTACGGCAGGAAGTGGTAAAACAACTGCAATGGCATATCGAATTATGAATCTGATTAAATCAGGTGTTGAACCTTCAAAAATCGGATGCTTTACATTTACAAATGCTGGCGCTGGGGAAATGAAAGACAGGATTAAAGGATTTTGTGATATCGCAGGCCTTGATGTTGATATTGAGCAGATGGTGATTTCAACAATCCATTCATTTGGGGATTCTTTGTTAAAGGATTACCACTATCTGCTTGGATACACAAAACCGCCTGTGCTCATAAACGAAATCCAGAAGACGAAAATTGTCGAGAAAATTTTGTCTGAAAATGACCCTATTGATGAATTGATTGACAGGTACAAGAATTTCTATCTGGACATGTTCAAAGCAAAAGGAATCCTTGAGTTGATGAAGGGATATTTTTCCGCTATTCAGGAAGGCATGTCTCAGGATGATTTAAAAGAATCATCGGGATTACAGCCAAAAACGGTAGACGCTATCTATAGTATGTATATGCAGTATGACAAGTATAAAAAAGAAGCGTGCCTGATTGAGCACAGCGACCAGGAACTCGGAGTCTTGAAATTGTTGCGTGTACATCCAGAACTTTTTGATGAAGTCGGAATTGAGCATATCTCTGTTGATGAATATCAGGACACATCAAACGTTCAGTTTGAAATCATCAATGCGATGAGGAAAGCGAGCTGCGTAAAGTCATTATTTATTGTTGGCGATGATGACCAGAGCATTTATGGATTTCGTGATGCGAATGTAGAACTGATTAAGAACTTCTTTGATATGATTGGCGAAACGCACGGAACTGATGTGCGACTCATGGAAAACAGACGCTCCACAGGGAATATTGTTGATTTTGCTGCAACACTTATTTCATTTAATGAAGATAGGATTGACAAAAAACCGAAATCAACAAATGAACTGGGAATCCCGGTAAACGTCGAAGCGTTTGACATGAAAGAAACGGAGCAGGAATACATTATTGAGTCAGTAGAAGAGCTGATAAAGAATGGTAGAAAAGAAAATGAAATCGCAATCCTTGCTCCGACTAACATGGAATTACTCACTTATGCTGACATGCTGCAGAAAAAAGGGATTAAGACAGTAAGTATTAATCCAGAGCCAATCCTTGAAAATCCTCGCGTTCTTGGAGCAATTGGACTTGTACGGTTTATGCTTTACGGAAGTGAATTTGGTGGCACTGCGTATATCAATGCAAAAACTAATGGTGCAGCCATCTCAAAAACAAATGAAGAAATCAGGGATGATATCTTAGCTTTACAGGAAGTGGCTTCTGGAATAAAAAATGTAACAAGTTTATTCGAAAAATTCAAGGAACTTGATACAGATGAAAATGACGAAATATATCAGAGTTTTCTGGACGATATCAATACAGCAATGGGGGAGGCTGTGAAAATGGAAAATCTTCCAGCGGTATGTGAATACGTCATTGACTTCGAACGATTCGGACAGAAACAGACGGCCAGAAAAGAAAAAGCCTATGACGGAGTTGTTCTGTCAACAATGCACTCTTCAAAAGGAAAAGAGTGGCCAGTCGTTTTCTGTTCCGTAACAAAACTGCAAAACAGAGATATGGCATGTGACGCCATCCCTGAAAAAAACAGACTTCTTTTTGTAGCCTGCACAAGAGCAAAAAAAGAGCTCTATATTTCAGGCGTAAAAAATGTGTCTGGATGGGGAACGCAAGGCGACGAAAACTTATTTTTAGCAGAGTGCCTTGAGGTAAAGAAAACGTTTGATGACTCGCGGCTGAAAAATGCTGTATAAAAGATTTTCCATTTAAATTTAAATTAAATTTGTGCTAAACCTCGGATTTTCCGAGGTTTTTTTGTGTTAAAATACATAAAACAGAAAAATTTGTCGTAAAATAGCATTAGATGCGAAAGGCTATTGTTGAATGACAACGTAGCGATTTGGTATAATAATAAGAAAAATGATTGGAAAAATATGGTAAAAGCGTATGGATAAAGATTTGTATAATTTTACAACTGAATTGATAGATGCGTTGAATAATACAGAAGACCTGTATGGATTTCTATTTACCGTACAGACAATCAATGCAGCAGGGATAAGTATTGAAACGCTTGAAGTGAGAAGTGAAGATGGCAGTATATGTCAGGCATTTCATCTGCAGTTCTTGCGTCAAATAAAGGAGAAATACAAAATGACGATAAGAGATGTCGTTTATTATATAGTTGATGAGATGGGCATGAGGTAATATTTTCAGATAAAGCTGTTTTATATTGTTTTCCATTTTTCATGTTAAGTTTGTTGCAAAACAAATTTGTGAAATGGAGGATAAAAGAATGGATAAAACAGACGATTTTCAACTTGGTCAGATGTATAAAATAGAACCGGAAGAAGCAGAGGTAAAAGAAGATATTGACCATTGGCTTGATGAAGAGGACATCGGAAATAATTTTATGCTTCGCCAGCAGTATATGAACCAAAACCGCCAGGATGAATTAGACCACGGATTTGGTGGGAAAGATGACGATGGGTTCAGGGGGCTTGATAGTTCCGATGGATTCGATGGACCATATACATCAGGTTTTGATTTTGATGATTTTGATATGGAAAGGTAAGAAAACAGCCTGTAAGGAGAACCCACCTGACAGGCTGTTATATTTTGGACTTATCTAGTTTGCAAAATTATTTTGCATATTACATATACGAGAATAGCATATGATATATTTACAAAAAAAAGGAGGCATTTATGACCAAACAGAAACTAACAGCAATGGCTATGGCCGCATTGACAGCATTAACGCCTGCCGCAACTACGAATGCGGCTATCGTTCCGTCAGATACAGATGTCATCGTATCTGAAAATGACGACACTTCAAAAGAAGCGACCGACGAAGTCACAATTGATAAAATCATGGCTATAGAGAATTCCGTGAAGCTGACAGACAAAATTGCAGCAGAAAATAGAAACAAAAATATTATGCTTAGCCCAACAAGCTTAAATTTTGCTCTTGGTATGATTGCAGAAGGCGCAAAAGGGGAGACAAAAGAAGCTTTAAAAGAATATCTTGGAACAGATGATTTTGCTGCTTATGCGAAGCAATATATAGAAAATATCAAGAAATATAATTCGGATGAAGAGAATTACGGATATAAATCAAAATTAAAAATCGCTGATGCGGTATGGGCGGATGACGGCCTTAAGCTGCAGGATACTTTCAAAAAGAGCGTGAGTAGCAATTTCTCGGCAAAAGTAGAAAACCTAGATTTTTCTAATACAGATAAGACATGCAAGAGAATCAACAAATGGTGTGATAAAAATACAGAAGGATTGATTCCAAAAATCATAACACCAGATACTATCAGTAAAGATACAGAGTTGTGCCTGACAAACTCTCTGTATTTTGAATCTGGCTGGAACGGAGACCCCTGGACTGTATCCAATAAAAAAGAGAAATTTGGAGATAAAGAAAAAACAAAATATATGACCTGTGCGGGCGACCGATATTATGAAAATGATAAAGCGACCGCATTCGGACGGAACTACGCAAATGGTTTAAGCTTTATCGGCATTTTGCCAAATGAAGAGGGTGATTTTACACTTGAAGACTTGGACATTGAGAGTCTGCTGAAATCTGAACCAGAATACGACGAAGTGGATTGTAAGATGCCAAAACTTAATTTCGAAACTTCGGCAACTTTAAATGATATGCTTTCAGACCTTGGTCTGGAAAATATCTTTTCAAATGATGCTGATTTTTCCGGTATCGCAGATAAAAACACAAAAGTCAGTGCAGTACTTCAGAAAACAAAACTGGAGCTGGATGAAAATGGTACAAAAGCAGCAGCTGTTACGGCGGCAGTTATGGAGTGTATGTCGGCAATGGCTCCGGACCCGGTGGTAAAAAGCGTGGAATTAACAAGGCCATTTGCATTTTTGATTTTTGACGAAATGAATAACGAAATATTGTTCATGGGAAAAGTGGTGACAGTTAAATAAGAAAGTTAATAAGGACCGGATAATCCATATTCGGTCTTTTTTTTGTGTAAATTAACTTCGCACGCGGGTCTGAATCCCCGTTCGTGCGCTACACTCAGCCTTGCGGCTTTGCTTCTCAGCCTCTGCGAGACTTGGTCATGACTCCGGCAAATCCGGGGAGTTATCAAGGAATTTAAAAAAAGCAAATCCTGAAGGTTTATTTACATCCGCCATTATTCGAAAAAAAAGCCCTGGAAGAGCGCCAGTAACGGTCACTCTTTCGGGGCTTTTAATCATAAGACTAAAGTCTAAATGTTTTTTTATTTCCTCCTGCGTTGTTAATCGCATTAAGAAGATAAGCAGTAGCAGAAGTCATCTCGGCATGCTTGACTTGCGGCAGAATCTTATTCATTGCTGACATTGTCATTAAGTTAAGTTTCAGGAACTCAACGAGTCTGTCCTCATCTTTCTGAGCAATATATCTCTTGGTGATACTTGTTGCAGCACGGCGGAGATAAGTGCGAATTTCAGGATTCTGGTTGTATCCGTAAACCTTAACGGCTATGTTCTGCTTAGCCTCAAGATGCCGGGAACATTCACCCGGTCTGTTGATAAAGTTTTTGTCTTCTACAACCTCTGCAAGAGTCTTGTAACCAAGGCTACGCTGAAGGTCGTCTTTCTTGTTAGCTTCAAGATACATTGGGAAGAACAGTTTATTGCTCCCATCGGTCACTTCGATAATATCACACAAATCATTAGGATGCGTTCCATCGTCTGTTTTTAAGACTGCATGAAGAAAATTGACTGGGATGATGCCAGGAACTTCAATATTCTTTACACCATTTAATGCAGCATCGCAAAGTCTTCTTACTGATTTTGGAAGCACAATCTCTGCGAGATTACAGTTCCGAAAAGCATTGGGTCCAATGCTCTCAAGCCCTTCGTTAAATATCAGATTGGAAAGATTCCAACAATTCGCAAACGCACTTTCGCCAATCAATTTGACATTAGACGGAATCTCTACCTTTGTCAGAGCATCGCACGCAAAAAACGTCATACCACCGAAACCAGCCCCGATATTTTTGATACCTGAGCCAAAATCAATATTCGTAAGCTTTCTGTTGCCAGAAAAGGCACGATATCCAATGCTTTTGAGGGTATTGGGTAATTTCAGGCTTGTAATTTCTGTATCAGAACATGAACAGTCACCAATATACTTAACTCCTTCTGGAATAAGCATAGAGCCTGTTTTCTTTGATGGGCAGCAGATTAATGTATCCATATTACGGTCATATAAGATTCCATCATATTCGCTGCAAAAACGATTCTTATCTGACAGCTTAAATGCTTTTGTATCGATAGCATGTAAAACTGATGTCTCGAACTCGTCATTGTTAAAATCTAAGTACAAAACATCACAAGGGATATCGCATCCGCTATGTCCATCGAATAAACTTCCACTATTCTGCACAATAGCACCAATAGAATGTTTTGAATGGATTGTGATTTTGTCAAACCGGCAATTTTCCGTGATATCGACACCCGAAATCATTACATTCTCAGGAATATCAATTTCTTTTGCTGATGTATCAATATCAACAATCATCCCATTGATATATTTAACCCCATTTACGAATGAGCCACCAAGCTGAAATGCGGAATTGGCAAAGCTTTTTTTGCTAAGGCATGTTATATCGTCGGTATTGATGACATTTGTGCTCATACAGCCTGCAAAGGCATAATCCTCGATACTGCATACATCTTTTAGGTCAATTTCCTCGCCAGCTTTTTTGCAGAAAGTATTCAGTAGCTTATAACCTATGCCGCTTCCGGTAGAATGTAGCAGGCAACCATTGCGTCCAACAATCACTCTCCTGCTATAGTATGCCGGAGGGCCTTGCACTATTACATTTGTAACATTTGGAAACATATAATTAGAGATTTCAATGTCATATGCGTACCCACTCAAGATAAGAACTCTCACGTCCGGAAACTGCTTGTTTATATTTTTTAACTTTACATTAAAATTGCTGTACCGTGCTAGGCTATCAATATCAAGTGTGACACTGCCAACGCCTGGCTGAACATCAATATCAACAATATTAAATATCCCGTAGTTTGATGTCGGAGAGTTGATTGTTAAAGTCACTCCATCTTTACTTTGCTTTTTACTCATTTTTGTTATTCCTTTCTTTTTTAATTTTTCTTTACGTATTTAATATGCGTGATTTTGGTTGTGACAGAATACGGTAAATAAAAGCGGAAGATAAGAAATGTTTTTGTCTATCTACTTTTCCAGCATATTAATTTTGTAAAATAAATATATACACAAAGAAAGGAACAAAAAGCGTATGGCATATTCAATCAATGGAAAGTTAAAAGTTGCAGTCTCCAGCCGCGCATTATTTCAGCTGGAGAAAGAAGACGAAATTTTTCTAAAGAAAGGCAAAGAGGCCTATGAGAGGTATCAGGTGAAACACGAAAAAGACGTCTTGCAGCCGGGAGCAGCGTTTCCTGTTGTTAAAGCTCTCCTGGAACTTGGAGAAGATGACGTTGAAGTCATTGTAGTGTCAAGAAATACTGCTGACACAAGCCTTCGTGTTTTCAACTCAATCCAGGCACATGGACTCAATATCTGCCGCGGATTCTTTACAGGTGGAGAGAGTATTATCAATTATCTGAAATCTCTTGATATTGACCTGTACCTTACGGCAAATGATGATTCTGCGAGGGCTGCGATTGACAATGGTATTCCAGCCGCAACAATGATTACATCTGCTGCGAAGTATATGACTGAAACGACAGAGCTTCGTGTCGCATTTGATGGTGATGCAGTTCTGTTCGGTGATGAATCAGAAGCAGTCTTCAAATCAGAAGGCCTTGAAGCATTCGGAAAAAGTGAAAGCGAAAAAGCAAACATTCCGATGAAAGAAGGTCCGATGGCAAAATTTCTTCGTGCATTGTCTAAAATTCAGACAAAGCAGGAAAAAGAAGGGAAAGAGAACGAAACAAAAATCGTTACTGCCCTTGTTACTGCCAGAAGCGCACCGGCTCATGCGAGAACCATTAAGACACTGAGAGCATGGGGAATCAAGGTAAATCAGGCGTTCTTCCTCGGAGGACTTGATAAAACTTATGTTTTAAAAGAGTTTAAGCCACAGATTTTCTTTGATGACCAGCACGTACATACTGACCGCGCTTCACTTGTAGTGCCGGCAGGTACAGTCCCTTATAAATCAGATTCCGTTTTGGCCCAGCCAAAGGAAGAGGAAAAGAAAGGAGAAAAAGAATGCTGACGAAGTGGATTATCGCAATCGGGAATACTGAAGCTGACGGCGTCAGAATGCTTTATGCGATTGGAAGTGTTGACCAGATTAAGCGGGCTCTTGTAGAGCTCGCCCTGGAAGACAAAGACAATGACGAGAAAAGCTTTGATTACGGTACTGAGGACATTTCAGATGTTGATGAAACTGTTGATAACAAAACAAATAATGTAACAGCGCTGAATGCATATAATGTATTTTCTGATTATCATATTGACTATACGGCGCAGCGCCTTGATTTTATACAGATGCGTGAAGTCTGAGAAAGGAGATAATCAAATGTTAAAACAGGAATTTTCCGACAGGACAGGATTTTATCCTTCCGCTGACATGTATGCGATTATCGAGAATAAATATCTCGAAATGGATGTAGGCAAAGATAGATTCTGCAAAATGTACAAAAACAATGATGAAGGCCTTGCCGAATATATCCAGTCAGCAGCTGATAAGGAAACTGTAACAATGCTTGATGAAATGACAAAGAAAGTAAAAGAGGAGAAGGAAGCTTTACAGTGCAGAATCAGGATACTTGAGAGTGGTATGAAAGATTTACAGTTCTTGTATGATAAAGAGCTGGAGTGGAAGCCTTATAAAAATCAAAAGCTGTACATTCAGGAAGAATACGACAAGCTTGCAGGCGATGTCCATGAAATGGATGTCAATGTCGCAAAAAAGTTTATTGCCGATTCCTTTGGCTTTAACCCTGACAGGATTCTAATTTTGAATGAATATCCAAAGCAGGAAATCAATCGTCACGGTAAGATAAGAAACGTAAAAGGCGAATTCTATGAGAGAAAGCCCTTGTACGAATCTACTGATTACAATTACATTCTATTTTCATGTGCTGGTATTGATTACGAGTGTGTGGACGGGGAATTATATATGCTGACAGATTGAAATATGGCGGCCGGATTTTTTCCGGCCGCCTTTTTTTTTGCGCTAAATATTTTTTCAAAAAGTGCTCCACCTTTTAAAAATTTCTGCATATTAAATATGTACAAAAAAATCTTACAGAAGGAGGTAAGAATCTATGGGAAGAGCAGGAGCCGGAGGTGGTGGTGATGAATATTCTGGCGGCGGACATTCATCCGGACGGTCAAGCGGCGGCCATCATGTAAGCAGCGGCAGCAGTGGAAGGCGAGCAGGAGGCGAAAGTTTCTCCGGAAACAACAGTTATCATGGTTATCATAATTATAATGGACCGTTTGGAGGACCGCCGCCATACAGAGGATATGGCGGTGGAATGTTTCCACCACCAGGCCCATCACCAAGGCACGATACTGTAATTGTGAGTAGTAACCCGTTTGGCGAGGTTATGGCTTTCATTGTAACGATTATCATCGTTTTTGTGCTGGCATTTGGCATGAAGATAAGTAATAACAGTAGTATACCAAAAAGCACACAAAACAGGGAAAAAATAACGGCTAATATTGCGTATGATAATAATTGTATCGTTGATAATATCGGATGGTTCGATAACCTTTCTAAGACAGAAAAAGCCATTAAATACTTTTATGACAAAACCGGAATACAACCATATGTAGTATTAAACGCTTATGACAATACGCTGACGACAGATACACAGAAAGAGCAGTATGCCAAGGACTGGTATTCTAAGCATATCAAAAATGAAGATACATTTTTATTTATGTATTTCGCTGAACCGGATACTGACAATGATGTCGGATATATGGCATACGTCAACGGAAAGCAGGTTTCCTCTGTTATGGATTCTGAAGCTATTGAGATTTTCTGGGCGTATGTGGACGAATATTGGTATTCTGATATGTCAACTGATGACATGTTTACAACCATTTTCACAAAGACAGCTGACCGTATCATGACAAAATCAACAACAGCTGCCGATGTCGGCAATAATGCAGTGAAAGTTATTGGCGTTATCGTTGTTTTTGCCGGTATTATCATTATGATGGTGGTCAGAAGAAAGCACAAAGCTGAAGAAGCAAAAGAAACTGAAAAAATATTAAACACACCGCTTAACTGGGATTCCGAAGCGGATGATTTACTCAAAAAATATAAAAAAGGAGACTGAAAAATATGGGAATTTTAACAAGATTTAAGGATATTATGAGCGCAAATGTGAACGCACTGCTGGATAAGGCAGAAGACCCGGCAAAAATGATTGACCAGACGCTTCTGAACCTTAGAAAAGACCTGGCACAAGTAAAAAAAGAAACCGCAGCAGTGATGGCTGATGCAAAGAACGCAAGAAGAAAAGTAACAGAATGTGAGAATCAGATTACTAATTATAAAACTACAGCAGAAAAAGCGCTCCGCGCAGGAAATGAGGGTGATGCGAGAACTCTTCTGGAGGCAAAGAAAAGAGAAGAAGAAAAACTTGTTGCACTTCAGAAAACATGCGAAATGGCTGAAAAGAATGCTGACAATATGCAGGCAATGCATGACAAACTGGTAAGAGATATTGAGGCACTTGAAGCGAAGAAAGATGCGATTAAAGCAAAAGTAGCAACCGCCAAGGCCCAGAAGCACATGAATCATGTACTTTCTGGCGGAGACAAGACTGCGGCAAGCATTGATGCTTTTGAGAGATATGAGGCAAAGGCTGACAAGATGCTTGATGAGGCTGCGGCGATGACAGAGCTGAATAAGACAGCCGATGATAACACGGCAGATTCCCTGCTTGATAAGTATAAAAACGGCGGAAATGCCGATGTGGATGACGAGCTTGAGAAAATGAAGAAAGAACTGGGGCTGTAAGATTACGGCTGTTGAATTGAGATTCTGAAAATATGACGCCTGCCGATGGATATCGGCAGGCTGTTTTTGTATAAAATGACGAAAAGTATAAAAAGTATAAAGACTTTTTAAGTCTGAAAAAAATCCGCAAATATGATTTTATTTTTTCTTTTTTTGGCATATTACATGCAAACAAAAAAAGAAAAGAGGAGACCTTACACTAATGGAAAAACTATATATCGCGTTTCCATCCGCGAATAAGAACACAGTACTTAATATTGTGGTTTTTATGCCGCACGATAAAGAAAATCTTAGAGGAATGATTCAGATTTGTCATGGTATGACTGAACACATCGACAGATACGACGACTTTGCTGAATATTTCACTGAAAGGGGATATGCTGTTTTTGGCAACGATATCATCAGCCACGGTAGAAGTAACGTAAATAAGTCATGGAGTTTGTATTTAGATGATTGTGACACCGTCCGCGATGCTATAAATGTCAGAAATCATATCACAAAGATATATCCTGACTTACCAGTGTATATCGTTGGTTTTTCACTTGGCTCTTTCATAGTCAGGTCAATGCCTGATTTAAGTGCTTACAACAAAGAGATTCTAGTCGGAACGGGGTATCAGCCTGCGGCAATGCTGCATGTGATGAGAGGCTTGATTGCAGTTAAATTCAATAAGCAGATGAGCAAATCATCAGATGAGATACGTAAAATGGCGTTTGACAGCTATAATAAGCATTTCAAGAGCTGCCCGAACAATTATTGGTTATTGTCAGATGACGCTGCAAGAAACGAATACGAAGCAGACAGGCTTGTACATACATGCATGACACCGAAGTTTTTTTATGAATTTTTGCGTGGCATGGAATACACTTCAAAAAATCTTAAAAATCCAAATAATACGATACCAACACTGTTCATGTATGGAAAAAATGACCCTGTTGGTGATTTTGGAAAGGGAGTAACAAAAGTATTTAAAGCATATCATAAAAATAACAGTTCAACAGAAATCAAGTGTGTTGAAGGAACCCACGATATCTTGCACAATAATGAAAGCAGCAAAGCGGTGTTTAAAGAAATCGAGAGGTATCTGGACGCCTGACTGACTAATGTTTTTCAAAAAATTGGTGAAAAGATGCGACGTTAATATATATTATTACGCCACATCTTTTTTTTCTGCATATTTTGTATGTAACACAAAAAAGGGGGACGATATTAACCAGTCAACAAACTGCTGGCAGCGAATTACGAAGAAGTGACTACCTGAATTTTCAGAGCATTTCGGCCTTGTCTTTTGCAAAGATTGCATACGAAATGGAAAAATTAAAGATATAAACCATAAGAGGAGGGCTTATGATGACTGATTGCATACACTGCGATATTGCCGGAAGGTATTCAAATCCAGACACAAAAATAAGCAATACATATGATGCCTTGTGGGTAGGAATATCTGCAAAAATCAGAGAAGAACCGCTTTCCGAGACTACGAACACAGGAAAACTTGTTAAACAGATTGAAGCCGCATGCGGCAAGCCGGGATATAAGACCAATCTGGTCAAATGCCCGCCGGTTGATAAGAATGGAAAGTTAAGATATCCAAATCAGGCAGAAATTGACTGCTGCTTTAAGAATCTGTTTGCAGAAATCGCAGAGGTCAAGCCGAAGGTCGTGATTCTGCTTGGAGAGAAAGTATGCTCTGCGGTAGAGAAAAAGCTAGACATTAAACTAAAACGCTGGCGTGGGTTTGAATATTTTGCGACAGAACATAACGGCATATGGTATCTGCCAGTACAGCACCCGTCTTACATATACGTATACAAAAGAAAAGAAGCAGAAAAGTACGTTGAAAAAGTAGCTGAGGCAATTGGGAAGGCTGTTGATGAAGTGAGATGAAGAGAATACTTAAGGCCGGCAAGTTTTTGTCAGCCTTTTTTGCGGTTGCAATAACTCCTGGAGGATTCGGCATATTAAGTATGTAAAAAAAACGAAGAAGGAAAGGTCATAGACGAAGAAGGAGAAGATGAAAAAAAGAACTGGGGCTGTAAGATTGCGGCTGTTGGAGTCAAACAGAAAGTTGCAGCATGACAGGAGGAGGTGAAAAATATGTTGGCAGCATTTTGCCTGATAGTATTATTCATTTTTTGCGGTTTGTTTTTTGGTCTTATTGAGGTAGCATGTGGAAAAAATGCAGAAAAGAAAGTAAGGCTTATCGACAAGAGAAAGTTTGGAAAAATGGTTGATGAGGAAGCCAAAAAAAGAATAAAAAATACCTGAAATTAACTGCCGGCAAATTTTTTGCTGGCAGCTTTTTCGTTTGTGCTGATTAAAAAAAATTCAGCATATTAGATACGTAAGGCCAAAAAAAATCGCAAAAAAAATGGAAAACAAAAAAAATGAACATATTAAGTACAAGTGAAGGCTTGACTGTTTTCAATGGCTCGGCCTACAGATAGATAAAAAAACAGGAGGACAAAAAATGGGAATTTTTATGGACAGCATTGATTTTAATGAATGCTTAAAAAGGAAAAAAGAATTGGAAAAAGAAGCTGAAACTACTGCACCGGAAGAGGTGAAGGAAGAAAAGGTGGAAGAAAAAAAAGGAAAGAAATAAGCAAAGTCTATTCATCGATGGACGGGAATTCTGCACACTATAATGCACATACAATATATACGCAAAAATGGAGTGAGAAATAATGTTAAAAGAAACAATAATTGTATCCGTAATTGTTTTTGGAATACTGACTATTTCATGGTTCTATTTTTCGTGGAAGATAGAAAAAGAAGAAAAAGAGAAGAAAGAAAATGAAGACAAGAAAAAAGATTCGCAAAGAAATAAGAAAAAATGATTTTCTGGCATATTGTTAAAAGCAAAAAAAATAAGGAGTAAGGCAAATGGCAAAGAAAGATAATTTTTACGGAGCAGACAGTATCACAGTTCTTGAAGGGCTTGAGGCCGTAAGAGAACGACCTGGAATGTATATCGGCAGTACTTCAAGACGAGGTCTGAATCATATGATTTATGAAATCGTTGATAACTCTGTTGATGAACACATGGCAGGATTCTGCAGTGAGATTTGGGTGACATTGGAAAAAGACGGGTCTGTGACCGTGAGAGATAATGGACGAGGAATCCCTGTTGGAATGCATGAAAAAGGTGTTTCTGCGGAGCGTCTGGTATTGTCTACCCTGCACGCTGGCGGTAAATTTGATAACAAATCATACAAAACCAGCGGTGGTCTGCATGGTGTCGGTTCTTCTGTCGTGAATGCGTTGTCAAAACGCCTCACGATTGATATTGAACGTGATGGCGGCCTGTTTCATGACTCTTACGAAAAAGGGCATCCGACAACAGAACTGATTGACGGCCTGCTTCCGATGATTAAGAAATCAAAAGGACACGGAACCACAATCAATTTCCTGCCGGATGATGAGATTTTTGATACAGTGAAGTTTGGAGCAGAAGAGGTAAAGAACAGGCTGCATCAGACAGCTTACTTAAACCCAAAGCTGATAATCCACTACGAAGACAAGCGAAAGAAAGAAGTAGAGTCAATCACTTTCCACGAAGAAGAAGGTATCATCGGCCTTGTAAAATCTATGGTGAAAGATTCTGAAACAGTGCAGGACGCGCCGGTTTCTGTTTCTGGAAAGAGTGACGGTATTGAAGTTGAGTGTGCTTTCCAGTACACAACAGAATTTCACGAAAATGTGACCGGATTCTGCAACAGTATCTACACGACAGAGGGCGGGACTCATCTGACAGGCTTTAAGACAGCCCTGACAACACTTATCAATACATATGCAAGGGAGCTTGGCATCCTTAAAGAAAAGGACGCGAATTTCACCGGTACAGACGTGAGAAATGGTCTCGTGGCTGTTGTTTCAGTAAGACATCCGGACCCGAGATTTGAAGGCCAGACAAAGACAAAGCTGGATAACCCGGATGCTGCAAAAGCGGTTTCATCCGTCATTTCAGAACAGCTGCAGATGTATTTTGACCGCCATCTGGAAGAACTGAAAGCTGTTATCGGCTGCGCTGAAAAGTCTGCAAAAATCAGAAAAGCAGAAGAAAAAACAAAAACAAATATGCTGACAAAGCCGAAGTATTCTTTTGACAGTAACGGAAAATTGGCAAACTGTAACTGTAAAGACCCGGAAAAATGCGAAATCTTTATCGTTGAGGGTGATTCTGCGGGTGGTTCCGCTAAGACAGCAAGAAACCGTGAATTTCAGGCAATCTTTCCAATCAGAGGTAAGATTCTGAATGTTGAAAAGGCAAGCATCAATAAAATCCTGGCAAATGCCGAGATTAAAACAATGGTTTATGCTTTCGCCTGCGGGTTCTCTGAAGGGTATGGTAATGACTTTGACATCTCCAAATTGAGATACAACAAAATCATCATCGCAGCCGATGCGGATGTGGATGGGGCACATATTGCCACACTACTCTTGACTTTGTTTTACAGATTTATGCCTGAACTGATTTATGAAGGCCACGTATATATCGCGATGCCGCCGTTATACAAAGCGATTCCGAACGGAAAGAACGGAAGAGAAGAATATCTGTATGACGACAAGGCACTTGAAAAATATAGAAAAACACATAAAGACTTTAAACTGCAGCGTTATAAAGGTCTCGGGGAAATGGATGCGGAGCAGCTGTGGGAGACTACTATGAACCCGGCAACAAGGATGCTGAAGCAGGTTGAAATTGAAGACGCGCAGGCGGCGTCTGATTTGACCGCGCTGCTGATGGGGAATGAGGTACAGCCGAGAAAAGAGTATATTTACAGTAACGCGACGGAAGCGAATTTGGATGTGTAAACATTAAAGAGGGAGTATGCCAAATGACAAAAAAGCAAATCATTTTTGCCAGGCTTATCACTCTTCTGATTATTTTTGTAGACGTCTTTTCTTTTGCATCAAATATAAGAGAGGATTACAAAAAATATACAGGTAGTGAAGCTCTGACAGCAGAAGTTACAGGTATCGAAAGCATCAAAAGTGAAAAGATAAATGTTAAATATAAGTATAGTTTTGACGGACAAAAATATGAGGAAAGTGTCATGCAACCTATTAGGGATATTAAGTTAGGCGACATGAAGGAAATAAGAATTTGTAAAAGTGACCCTAAAAAGATAATTCAGATTGAGATTGACAGGGTGATAATAACGGATATTGCTATTGGTTTGGGCATTTTCGCTTTCATTTTTATGGCCTATGTGTTGTTAATATGATATATGGCTAAGTACTATAAAGAAATTGAGATAGAAAAATGTACAAAAGAAAACAAATAGCAAAAAGTCAGCTAATGGGAGGACGAGCCGGGCCGGCAGATACTATTTTCTGTAAATAGGATAGGAGGTTTTTGAAAATTAAGTCGTCGCATTCTTGTGACTTTATTCTGATATGATACCTCTAAAGTAGACAGATTAAATATAAAAATCTGTTACTTTGGA
>OLRQ01000259.1_pt1 | contig 59929 bp, 62 predicted proteins | sample 1671971 | NCBI WGS metagenome assembly OLRQ01 (sample SAMEA3136631, study PRJEB25190) | human gut metagenome | biome: human gut; feature: human-associated habitat; material: faeces | place: Austria | collected 2013
AATACAGAACCACCATGCGCTGATGATGTTGGATCAAATGTACCACGGTAGTTACCGATTAACATGTTACCAGCATAGTTCGATTCCATAACTTGAATTGAATTTACACCTGATGCTGATGTAACATAAGCTACGTGACCATAACCACCACCATCTTTTGGCCATACCGCAATCGCACCGGCTACTGGAGTTGTACCTACTGAGTGACCAGCTGCTTGCGCACTAGCAATCCAGTCTTTAGCATTACCCCAATTATTACCAGCCCATGGAGCCAATGATTTCGCACCCCAAGTACATTGTCCAACTGGATATGTATTAGGAGTTGATGCAGCTGGTGCAGCTTCTGATGTTGCTGCTGGTTGTTCTGCTGGCACTTCTGAGCTCTCTGGTGCCTCTGATGCAGCTGCTAGTTGTTCTGCTGGCACTTCTGATGCAGCTGGTGCTTCTGATACAGCTTCTGATGTTGCGACAGGTACTACGCTAGCAGGAGCTTCTGATGCAGCTTCTGATGTTGCTGCTGGTTGTTCTGCTGGCACTTCTGATGCAGCTGCTAGTTGTTCTGCTGGCGCTTCTGAGCTCTCTGGTGCCTCTGATGCAGCTGCTAGTTGTTCTGCTGGCGCTTCTGAGCTCTCTGGTGCCTCTGATGCAGCTGGTGCTTCTGATACAGCTTCTGATGTTGCGACAGGTACTACGCTAGCAGGAGCTTCTGATGCAACTGGTGTTTCTGATGCAGCTTCTGATGTTGCTGCTTCTTGGTATGCTGCTACTTCAGTTGTTTCAGCTTGTGCAGATGTTTCAGTTGCTGGAGCTTCCTCTTCTGCAAGTGTTTCTTCAGCTGATGAAGTAACATGATCAATAGCGTCTGCAACTGGTTGTTCAGTATCTGCGTAAGCTGGAGTATCTGATGCTGATGCGATAGCCTCTGTTACTTCTGAAACAACTTGTGTTGATTCTTCTTTAGCAGGTGCTTGAGTAGCTGTCAAGCTAACAGTTTCAACTGGAGCTGACAAATCAGATGCTACTACAGATTGACCATTTACAGTCACTTCGTTAGTTGTCAAGTTAGATTCTGCTACTACAGGTGTGTCAGAAGTTTCTGAAGATGGTGTTTCAACTTTAACTGATACTGCTTGATTATCGGCGTTGTATGTTGTTGTCAAAACTGTTCCAGGGAAAATCAAGTCAATGTTTGTAATTTCTTTGATATTAGCCAAAACATTCATATCGATTCCCATCGCTTCAACAATACTACCTAAAGTATCACCATATTGAACAGTGTAAGTTTGTTGATTATCATTTACAGAGATATCTGCCTTGATTTGATCTACTGAACGTGCTGTCCAGTGAGAAGTTTCATCGGCATGTACGTGGCTAGCAGCAAAAAGCGAAAGTGCTGCAGTCGAGTAAAGAAGTGCCTTTGTAGTTTTAGATTTTGATAACATGTATAATTCATTCCTTCTTTAACGATTTTAATATCTACAATAATACCACACTTTCCATCAAAAAAATTGTGACTTACTGCTCTTTAAAGCAATTACTAACTAGTTGTAACAACCTTGATTTATTGAAAAACATCTGAGATATTTGTAAAAAAAATGTAACAATTTATTTCAATTCAAATGCTAACCACTTAATAAAAAATTGTAAAAAACAGTTACACCTATGGTAAAGCCCTATCCCTATCAATGTGCTAGATAGTCTTCCCAAATCTGGTCAAATTGGCCTAGATTGAAAGAGAAACTAGCATGATCTTCCAAGTAACGACTAACTTCTTCAAAATCATCGGTATGCTTAGGAAAGGTTGAATCTTCAAAAGCCAAATCGGCTAAAATAGCTACCGGTTCATTTGATTTTGGATTACGTTGAGCCATCAGCCAAGTATAAAAGGATTTTCTCATACCTTCTCCTAACCGATTAATTCTGTTCCAAACTGATCTTGTTTGACTTTTTTAGCCTTCATCAGACCACCCAAGGCTTTTTTGAATTGTCCCTTAGAAATACCAAAGGTCGCCTTGATATCTGCTGGTGACGATTTATCATTAAGTGCCATAAAGCCACCGTTACTCTCTAAATAGGTCAAAATCATCTGTGCATCATTCTCGAGCATTTCAAAAGAACGTGGTTTAAGAGAAAGGTTAAGGGTGCGATCAACCTCTCTAAATCCAATCACACGCGCTTCAAGGACTTGACCCAAGCGCGGCTCAGCATAACGTTCTGATGGATGGATGAAGCCAAGCATGTTATTCTCTGGCAGATAGACAAAGGTTCCTGACAGTTTAAGACGGTAGGCAATGGCTGGCCATTTTTGATTTTGCATATTATCGTAAGCAGGACCAGCTATGCGTTGAAAGACCTCAGGTTCAGCAGGAAGCCCCCAAATACGATCTTTTTTATCCACATCTAGTTTTATATAGAGTTTATCCCCCTTCTTGGGCCAGAGCTCTTTGAGTTCAGGTAAAACATCAAGAGAGACAACGATTTCCTTATCTGGAATTCCCACGTCTACAAAGACACCTAAATCTTTTCGGACATCAGTGACCTCTCCCCAATCGTAAGATTCTCGAGTTGCCTTGATTTCCTTTTGAGTCAAACGTAATTTTTGCTTACTATCTGTATAGGCGAAACCTTTCACCATGTCACCAATGGCGTGTTCTCCCTCATCTTTAGCCAAAGCAAAGGTCACACCATCCTTTTGAACAAAGTAAAAGCGGTCATTTTCATCAGTTACTAGTGCAATAATGATGGTTCCAAGTAGTGTATTCATCTTTTTTCCTCTAAAAATAGAGTCGGACAAGAAAGCTAACATATTCCATGCTCTTTTGCTTTCTGTCCCACTCTCCTTATTTTCTATTGATTAAACAGTAAGAAGTTCTTTTTCCTTCTCTGCTATCATGCTGTCAATCTTATTAACAGCATCATCAGTTGCTTTTTGGATATCTTTTTCCAAAGTTTTCAATTGATCTTCTGTAATTTCTTTTTCTTTTTCTTGCTTTTTAGCTTCATCCATAGCATCACGACGGATGTTACGGATAGCGATTTTAGCATTTTCACCGACTTTTTTCACTTCTTTGGCTAACTCTTTACGAGTTTCTTCTGTAAGTGCTGGGATAACCAAGCGGATTACAGAGCCATCGTTAGCTGGGTTGATACCAAGGTCAGATTCATTGATGGCACGTTCGATATCAGCGATTGATCCTTTATCAAATGGTGAAATCAAAAGAACACGTGCTTCAGGAACAGTGATTGAAGCCAATTGGTTAAGCGGTGTTGGAGCACCATAGTATTCCACAGTGATGCGGTCAAGAAGTGATGCATTGGCACGACCTGCACGGATAGCTCCAAATTCACGGGCCAATGACTCGTGTGTGTGGGCAAAACGTTCTTTTGCTTTTTCAATAATTGTGTTTGTCATGAGTTCTCTCTTTCTTATTTACGTAATTCTGCTTTGTTAGATACAGTTGTCCCAATTTGTTCACCAAAAATAACACGTTTGATATTTCCAGGTTCGTTCATATTAAAGACAACAAGATCAATGTCATTATCCATTGAAAGGGTAGAAGCTGTGGCATCCATAATTTTCAAACCACGCTTGATAACTTCTACATGTGTCAATTTGTCAAATTTGACAGCATCAGCGTTTTTACGGGGGTCATCATTGTAGACACCATCGACACCATTTTTAGCCATAAGGATGGCATCGGATTCGATTTCAGCGGCACGAAGTGCTGCCGTTGTATCTGTTGAAAAGTATGGTGAACCAATCCCTGCTGCAAAAATAACGATACGCCCTTTTTCAAAGTGACGAAGGGCACGGCCACGAATATAAGGCTCAGCCACAGATTTCATATCAATCGCTGTTTGAACACGTGTATCGACACCCAATTGTTTCAAACTGTCAGCCATAACAAGAGCATTCATAGTTGTCCCAAGCATTCCAGTATAGTCAGCTTGAACACGATCCATTCCTGCTTCAGCTGCGGGTTCTCCACGCCAGAGGTTACCACCACCGATAACTAGAGCAATTTGAATACCTGAATCCGCTACCTCAGCAATTTCTTTAGCAATAGCTTGGACGGTTGGAAGATCGATCCCAACACCTTTTTCACCAGCTAGAGCTTCACCTGAAAGTTTAATGAGGACACGTTTGTATTTTGGTTCTGCCATGATTTCTCCCTATTAACTATTATATTTCTGATTTGATTCTTAGCTGAGATTTATCATTTCTAATCCATCATTTGCCATCATTTTAAAGGTTGCAAAGGAACTCATTTGACCTTCTCCTTTTGACGATTTGGATAAGAAAATGGTTTCTTTTTTGCAAAGCAAACACTAAATCTTCATCCTTACTATTCTATCATAAATTAGGATTTTCACCTAGTCAAATATTAAAAAAATATGTTTACAAGATGACCGTAAAGGTGATGGGGTCATTTTTATAGGAGGCAAGGATTCACCCCCTTAAATAATTTGACCATGCTTTGCGCCATGGATAGACCTATGCCGAAACCACTGTGCTCTTTGTTATTATGAGACTCATCAATACGATAAAAGCGCTCAAAAACTTACCATAATCAACTTCCTTGCCTTCTTTATAGGTATTTAACACTTCTAAATGAGCCCTTTTACACGTTCTTCCAATCTGACGAAGTCTTACCGTAACCGTTCCTTCTGGATCACAATACTTGTTAGCATTATCCACTAGGAGAGTTACCAGTTCAAAGAGAGATTTTTCCTCGGATTTTACATGGATATCTGGAGTGATATCCATAACGAAGGATTTGCCATCTCGGACGACAGGTCCCTTAAAGTCCTCGGCTGCATCCTCTGTAATATAGGAAAAATCCACATCTTGAAGAACAATGTCCGGCTGCTCCTCCAGACGAGATAAAGCCACAAGAGAATTGATTAGATTAGTCAAACGTGCCACTTGGTCATTAGTTGACTTGAGCCATTCATTCTCCCCTGTCATGAGTTCCTGTAGCTCCGTATTAGCAGAAATAATAGCTAACGGTGTCTTTAATGCATGACCAGCATTGGTGATAAAACGTCGCTGCTTTTCATAATTTCGAATGAAGGGGCGAATGACGATTCCTGACAAAGCACTGACAATGATGACAAAAAAGATAAAAGCAAACAGTGATAAAAGAATAGAAAGATTGAACAAGGCTTGGGAAGAATTATAATAAGAGGTCGTGTCCAAAAAGACTACCAAAACCTTATTTTCACTGACCTTACTAACTTGACAGCTAAGATTGATATTTTTTCTCTAATCGTTCCAAGATTATTGGTCAAACGTCTAACTGTCAGGGCATATCTAGCCACTTCGTCGTCGTTTATTAGGAACATAGGACTGGTATCCTTACTAACAACCATATCACCCGATAAAATAACGCTGAAAAATCAAAAACTGTTCGAAGGAATCTCATCTCCTTGATTGGTCTCAATTTTTGTGTTTTTTTCCGAAGCTCCCATTATTCTCTGTGAGTGTGTTGAGAACCTTGGTAATTTCCTGCTCCGTCTGAAAAGACCTCACAGTGTTGATGATTCCCACCAAAGGGTTCAAGCGAGAAGCAACTCCCCATCCCTTATCTTTGATAATCCGGAGTCACTGACAACATCATCAGGTACCAGTCGTACTCTGCAGAATCTTCTAGATTTCTTTCAGACTCTTCAACGAAGTTAAAATACTTGAACAATCTAATAATGCTTATAAAACGGAAAAGCTTGATCGCCCCATTTTGAAGATTGTTAAGCATAGATACCGTCTGATGCTGTAAATAGCTGCTGAAACAATGTGACCATCCTCTTCAGCCACCAAACAAGAGTCCATTTTTATAGCAAAACGGATCAATATTTTCTGCAAAGCTAAGACAAACTCATCATACTGTCCAGGATTCTTTAAATTACTAGCATTCATCGAGAGGCAGGGGTAATCTTCAAAAGCATCTGCACACACTCATGTCACTTTTTAAACTTCGTCTTGTCTTGCTTTGCAATATTGCATCTTATCTCATAATCTGTCTGTTTCTTCTCAGTATAACACAAAACGCATGACTTACAATCATACGTTTTATGGAATTTTGTTAAATCTTATAATTTTATAAGAATATCCTAGGCCACTTCTTCCGTAAACTGACTATTATAAAGATCAGCATAGAATCCATTTGCTGCCATGAGCTCATCATGATTTCCCTGTTCAATAATGTTACCATCTTTCATCACAAGGATGAGGTCCGCATTTCGAATGGTTGATAAGCGGTGGGCAATGACAAAGGATGTACGACCCTCCATAAGCTTGTCCATAGCCTTCTGAATCAATTCTTCTGTTCGTGTGTCAACTGATGATGTTGCCTCGTCCAAGATAAGAAGAGGGGCATCCTTAAGAAGTGCACGCGCAATGGTTAAAAGTTGTTTCTGACCAACTGATAAAGTAACAGAAGCATCCAAATAGGTATCATAACCTTTTGGAAGTGTGGTGATGAAGTGATGAACACCCACGGCCTTGGCTGTAGCAATAACTTGCTCGTCAGAGATATTTTCTTGGTTGTAAATCAAATTATCTCGAATCGTTCCTTCAAAGAGCCAAGTGTCTTGAAGTACCATAGAAAATTGATCATGGACGGTCTCACGCTTCATGTCGTTCGTATCCACACCGTCAATGGTGATACGGCCTTTATCGATATTATAGAATTTCATAAGCAGGTTAACAATGGTTGTCTTACCAGCACCCGTCGGACCAACAATAGCAATCTTTTGTCCTGGCTTGGCAAGAGCTGAAAAATCATGAATGATAGTCTTTTCAGGAGTATAACCAAAGGAAACATGGTCAAAGACTACTTGACCCTTGGTATCTGTCAACTCAGCTGTCTTGACTGACTCGTCGTCCATATCTTTTTCTTCCAAAAATTCAAAGATACTACCAATAGCTGCAGTTGCTGATTGGAGTTGTGTAATCCCTTGTGCAATTTGAGAAAGAGGTTGTGAAAAGATACGAACATAGGTCATGAAGGCTACCACATCACCGATGGTCAGGCTTCCGTCAATTACCTTAACAGCACCTACCAAGCAGACCATGACATAACCAAAGTTACCGATGAAAATCATAAGTGGCATCATAATACCAGAGATAAACTGAGATTGCCACATTGAATTATAGAGCTTATCATTAAGCCCCTTGAAATCTTGACTGCTTTCTTTAGATGCATTGTAGCTCGTTACAACTGCTTGACCTGTGTAGATTTCTTCAATGTACCCATTAATGTTAGCCAAATTTTCTTGTTGGCGTTTAAAAAGTGGTTGCGAGAAGCCCATGATAAAGGCTACTAGAACAAATCCTATCAAGACAGAACCAATCGCAGTGAAAGCCATAGTAACATTTGAGTAGAACATCATAATAATGGCTGCTACCAAGAGAATGCTTGAAGTAATTAGAGTACCCAGACCCTGACTAAGCGATTGTCCCAAAAGGTCAACGTCATTAGTCACACGAGAGAGTATGTCTCCTTGAGAATGACTATCAAAATAATTAAGAGGTACGGTGTTGATTTTCTTTTGGATTGCTGTACGGAAACGTTGTGAAAATCGTTGCGTAATTGTTACAACGGTAAAACTTTGTAAGTAACCAACAATGGCTGAAATGGCATATAAAACAGCCAAGGTTAAAGCAATGCTGCCCACCTTGTCTAAATCGATGCCCGGAATAACCCCCATCTTAGTTGGCGTAATCCCATCTGTAATAAGATTGGTGATTTCTTTTAATTTATCAGGTCCAATAACAGTTATAACTGCTGAAATAATGGCTCCAACAATCGCAAGGACAAAGGGAACTTGGAAACCTTTAATATAGGGTTTTAAACGTTTATAGGACGATGTTTTTGGCTTATTTTCCATCTTCTAACTCCTCCTTAGACAATTGTGAATAGGCAATTTCTTGGTAAACCTCATTATTAGCCAAGAGTTCCTCGTGGGTTCCTTGACCAACGACCTTACCTTTATCAAGAACTAAGATTTGGTCAGCATCCATAATAGTAGAGATGCGTTGCGCAACAATCAACTTGGTCATATCTTGTGTTTTTTCAGCCAATTCTTGACGCAACTTGCGATCGGTCTTATAGTCCAAAGCTGAGAAGGAATCGTCAAAGATCAAGATTTCAGGCTTACGGGCAAGTGCACGCGCAATAGCCAGACGTTGTTTCTGACCACCTGAGAAGTTAGACCCAGCTTGAGCCACTTCTGCCTTAAGTTGACCTTCTTTATTTTCAACAAAGTCTTTTCCTTGAGCCAATTCGAGAGCTTCCCAAATTTTAGCGTCATCAAGAGGGCTGTTATTGCTGGTTCCCATCGTCATATTTGACGTGATGTCCCCTGAGAAAAGTACTGCCTTTTGTGGGATATAACCAACAATATTGTGCAAGGTTTCGTGATCGTAATATCTCACATCTACACCATCGACCTTTATAGTTCCTTGCGTTGCATCGTAAAAACGTGGGATAAGGTTGACAAGAGTTGATTTACCAGATCCAGTCGAACCAATAAGAGCAACCGTATCTCCTTTTTTAGCTTTGAAGCTAACATGCTCCAAAACAGGCTCTGAAGTTTCAGAATAACGGAAGGAAACGTCTTCAAATTCAACAGTTCCGACTTCTTTAGGCTTTTCAGAACTATATTCAGGGTAAGAAACTGAAGATTGAGTATCTAAAACTTCATTGATACGTCCAGCTGCTACAACTGCTCGTGGAAGAAGGAAGAAGACAACCATCATCATCATGAATCCCATAACAACCTGCATGGCATAAGATGAGTAAACCACCATGTCTGAGAAGAGATGAACCTTGTCTTCCATGGCACCAGCAATCTTAGTTGGATCTGTTGGAATCTTAACATCTTCAATCAGATGTGCACCAATCCAATAAATAGCTAGCGTCAAACCACTAGATACAGCAGTCATTACCGGTGTCAGCAAGGCAAAAGAACGACCAATGAAAAGATTGTTTTGGGTTAGATCAGTATTGGCCTTTTCAAACTTATCCTCTTGATAACTCTCGGCGTTATAGGCACGCACCACACGAATCCCAGTAAGAGATTCACGCGTCACACTATTGAGTTTATCTGTCAGAGTCTGAATCAAACGTTGCTTAGGCATGACCATAATCAAGAGGAAGAGCATAAGAATGGCAATTACTGCCACAGCCACAAGCAAGGCAAGAAGCCAATTACCATTTTTATCAGCAATCTTTGTAATAGCCCAGATTGCCATAATAGGTCCCTGTGTAATAACCTGTAACCCCATGGTCAGTGCCATCTGTAATTGTGTAATATCGTTTGTCGTACGGGTCAAAAGACTAGGAATAGAGAATTTCTTAATCTCGGCATCCGAAAAATCTAAAACCTGATGGAAGATATCATCACGAAGACGAGTGGTAAAACTAGATGCTGTTCTGGCAGCTAGAAAACTAACCACTACAGAGGCCATAAAGCCCGCAAAAGACATTAAAAGCATTCGCATCCCTGGGGCATCCGTATTCCAAGCAAAAATATCCGATGCCTTAGTCCCCTTGGTTGATAAGAGGGTTATAATGTCAGACATATAGTCTGGAATTTTCAAGTTTAGATAGACGTTCAAACAAACAAATATCACAGCTAAGACAATCATACTTAACTCTTTTGCCGTCAAACGTTTAAAAATTTTAAACATAAGTTACTCCTTATTTTTCTCTAAATTCTTACGAATTTGGTGAAAGACTCGAAATGCTGTTTCAGCATCTTCTTTCGAAATACCATCTAATAACTGTCCATGGATAGCCTCTCGGAAATGTCCGACGTCTTGAGCCTTCTTTTTGCCTAAGTCTGTCAGATGAACATACTTGTAGCGTTTGTCCTTGTCAGATGTCACCAATTCAACAAAACCATTTTTCTCCATACGTTTGACCAAATTACTAGCCACTGACTTGGAAATAGATAGTTTTTTCTCAATATCTTTGATAAATATTTCTTTATCTTGGTTCTCAAACAAGTACCTAACGGCAAACCCTTGTGGACCAGCTAAATGCTCAACGCCATACGCTTTACCTAACTCTTGCACGCGAGACTCCATAGTATTGATGAATTCTCTGAAGTCACTAAAAGGATCTTTCCCATGCATCGCAAGCTCCTCCTTAAATAATTCTCATGGGAACTACTTTAGTTCTTATAAGAACTATTGTCAAGAAAAAAAGTTCCTATGAGAACTAAAAAAAGAGTGAGGTAGAAATTTTTAGTTCCTACTCTCACTCCCATAACTATCCTAATCGATGTTTCAAAATCTAATATTAAGCACTTCCTAAACCATGCTAGCTATATAATAACACCCTCCAAATGATCCAATTCATGCTGAATAATTTGGGATGGCATACCAGAAAAACTCAACTGTTTTGGCATCCATCGTTCATCTAAATAAGCAACCTCAATCGATTCATAACGTCTGGTTGGGCGACTTCCTTCTAAAGACAAACAAGACTCCTCCGTTTGAAAAGATGAAGACTTGCTTACCAAAACAGGATTAAACATAACCAGATTGACAAAACCGATATTGACGATAATAACACGCTTTTTGACTCCGATCATATTGGCTGCCATACCTACACAGGTATCCTTATGAAACTCCAGCGTATCACGTAAATCCTTTGCCAAATAGAGGTCTTCTTTAGTTGCTTCTGTCGATTTTTGTCCTAGAAAAAAGACATCCTTTACGATAGTTTTTATCATCTATTTACTCCCATATTGTTTCTTATCTAAACTATGAAATCATATGTCCTTTATTTATCAGCTTCATATCCAAAGACATGAAAAAATAGCTACCCCATTCCTTATCTCTGAACCAAGGGATTTCAATTACATATATAATTTCCTCAACTTATTATATCAAAAATAGCTGACTTCTAGGAAAACAGCTAAAAAAAAGAAACCCGCAGGCTTCTTTTCTTATTTTATAGAGAGGCTTATTAACCAGGTCAGGCCTATTAATTAAACAATACCTTGAGCTGACATTGCATCTGCAACTTTAAGGAATCCAGCAATGTTTGCACCCACAACAAGGTTACCTTCTTGACCAAACTCTTTAGCAGCAGCTGCAGCATTTTCATAGATACCCTTCATGATATCGTAGAGTTTAGCATCAACTTCATCGAATGTCCATGATGTACGTCCGCTATTTTGTGCCATTTCAAGAGCTGATACAGCAACACCACCAGCGTTAGCAGCTTTGGCAGGACCGAATGATACACCAGCTTTAAGGAAGACATCAATAGCTCCCAAAGTTGAAGGCATGTTAGCACCTTCTGAAACAGCAAGAACGCCATTTGCTACAAGTGTTTCTGCATCTGTTTCATCCAATTCGTTTTGTGTTGCACATGGGAAAGCCAAGTCAGCTTTGATAGACCAAACTGTCTTTTCACCACCAGCAGGTGTGAAAGTTGCATTTGGACGAGCTTCTGCATATTTCACGATACGTTCACGTTTAACTTCTTTGATTTCTTTCAACAAATCAACGTCGATTCCATCTGGATCATAAACAAAACCAGATGAATCAGAACATGTCACAGCTTTAGCACCTAGACTTTGCAATTTTTCAATAGCGTAAATCGCAACGTTACCTGCACCTGAAACAACTGCTGTTTTACCGTTAAAGTTTTCACCACGTGCATTAAGCATTTGTTCTGCAAAGTAAACAGCACCGTAACCAGTTGCTTCTGTACGAGCAAGTGATCCACCCCAGTTCAAACCTTTACCAGTAAGAACACCTGTGTATTCGTTACGAATACGTTTGTATTGACCATAGAGGTAACCAATTTCGCGTCCACCAACACCGATATCACCAGCAGGCACGTCTGTATCTGCACCGATGTGTTTGCTCAACTCAGTCATGAAGCTTTGGCAAAAACGCATGATTTCGTTGTCTGATTTACCTTTAGGATCGAAGTTTGATCCACCTTTACCACCACCGATTGGTTGACCAGTCAATGAGTTTTTAAAGATTTGTTCGAAACCAAGGAATTTAATGATTGATTGGTTTACTGATGGGTGGAAACGAAGACCACCTTTATAAGGACCAATAGCTGATGAGAATTGTACACGGAAACCACGGTTTACCTGTACTTGACCTTTATCATCAACCCATGGTACACGGAATGAAACGATACGTTCTGGTTCAACCAAACGTTCCAAAAGGTTTTCTTCGATATATTTAGGATATTTATCGAAGACAGGGACAAGTGAATTGAAGACTTCTTCAACTGCTTGAAGGAACTCAGCCTCGTGGCTGTTTTGAGCTTTCACTTTTTCAAAAACGCTAGCAACGTATTCTTTACCTGTTGTCATATCAATGTTTCCTTTCAAATAATTACCTTAGTAATTTAATCACATGAATAGTATAAATTTTCAGAATCTTATTGTCAAGTGTTTTTTGTCATTTTTTTGATTTGCATGTTAGAATTTATGACATAGCTAATTCTTCCTCTTTTGTAAAAACCTATCACGTCAATAATCTAAGCGTTTTATTTTTGGGTTATTCTTTCAAAAATTTTCTCCTTATTTAAAGACTTGAAGCTGAATTTGTTTGAAAAAACAATTTAGTTATTTTACTATTTCATCTATTTACATTACCTCGAAACTATACCACCATTAATTTAGTAAATTTACTATATTTAAAAAGGATAACCCTATGAAAAGAAAACATCTATCAGGAAAGAGTATTGGTATTGTTTTTGGAACATTTGCACCAATGCATGTAGGACATGTCGACCTCATCACAAAGGAAAAACGCGCTAACGACAACGTCCTTGTCATCGTAAGTGGCAGCAACACACAAAAAGATCGTGGGACACGCACAGGCCTGTCGATCAACCGACGCTTTCGTAATGTCCGTGAAATTTTCTACGATGATGAACTAATCGTTGTGGATAAACTAGACGAAGCCGATATGCCTCCCTATCCAGAAGGTTGGGTGCCATGGGTTAACCGCGTCAAAGACCTTATCACTAAGAATACGGATGGTCCCGAAAAAATTACCTTCTATGTTGGAGAGTCAGAGTACGTGATCGAGCTCAATCGCTACTACCCTCAAGCTCAGGTAGAACTCATCGAGTGTTCTGTTATCAATATCTCTGCTACTGAGATTCGCGATAATCCTATAGAAAATTGGCGATTTATCACCAAACCTTTCCGTCGCCACTTTACTCGTAAGGTTCTAGTTGTCGGATCTGCCAGTGGAGGAAAAACAACCCTTGTTAAGGATTTAGCTCGTACTTACAACGCCCCTTGCTCACTTGAATATGCCAGAGAATATCAAGAGAAGTATAATGTTCGAGATGACGAGTTGGATACCAATGATTATATTCACCTCTTAACCGATCAATATGCCCAGACAGCTGAGATTATTGACAACGGGCAACACTCATGGCTTATTTTTGCAGACACCAACTCAACGGTCACTAAGGTATATATCGACTACTATTTGAAAGAAAACATCTCACAAGAAGAGTTTGATCTATTAGATCGACTCTATCAGGTAACCCAAGCTCGTGAAAAGTGGGATTTGATTTTTGTGATACTACCAAAATCAAACTATGTAGATGATGGTTCCCGTGACATGACTATGGCTGATAACCGAACACGGGATTGGTTTACCAAACATCTCTTGGACCTACTATCACCATTCAAGGATAAAATCGTTATTTTAGTAGAAAACTGTGATAGTGACAGTTTTTTTGCTGACAACTACCATTACGCCAAGAAGACAATTAAAGAACGTCTGCATATCGAAATCTAATGGATTGCTTCAGCAAAAGCATTTTCACTTAAAATTAACAATATAGACTAGGAGGCTAAAAATATGTCTAAAACCTTTGAAAATTCTGGTAGCGAAAAAGACTTCCTGAAAATCTACAGTAATGAAGAATTGGATAAGTATGCCAAACCCTCAGTAACTGTAGACTCAGTCATCTTCCGCTATTTTGAAGGAAGAGTCCAAACCTTGCTTATCAAACAAAAAAATCATCCCTACATGGGAAAATATGCTCTTAGTAGTGGCTTCGTTCAAGAGCAAGAAGACCTCAATACGGCTGTCTGTCGTGAAGTACGTGAGGAGACATCAGTTCAACTGAACACTGATCACATCGAGCAACTCGTTACAGTAGGAACACCTTATCGAGATCCTCGTATGTGGACCATTACAATAGCTTACCTCTGTTTCATGGCTTTTAATGATATTCAAATGGATAAGGCTGCCGATGATGCAGCGTCTACGCATTGGTTAGATATCGCTATGGTCAATGGCAAGTTGCAGCTTACTGATGGTGACAAGACGCTGTATCATGATGACCTCGCCTTTGACCACTGGGAAATCCTTTTGATTGCTATGGAACGTATTAAGGGAAGACTCGAATACTGCCTAACTATCCTCAACATTATGCCAGAGGAAAATACCTTTACCGCCTACCTTCAGCTGTTTGGGACCTTTAATGAAACATACCTTAAAATGGATTCCACAAATTTCTTACGTCGCTTTAAACATCTTTTCCAAAAAACAGGATGCCAAGTAGCTACCAGAACTAAAAAAGCCGCTACCTACACTTATCAGACCTAACCAATCTAAAGTAGGTTTTGTTTGACAATTTTTACCTTACGTAGTAGTATTAAGAAAAATTAATAAGAGGTAGCATATGAAAAGTTTTACATTAATTAGCGGGATTCTCATTATTCTTTTAGGTGTCTTTTTCTTCGCTAATCCTACAAGCCTTCTTGCCATTGTTGGTTGGATTTTTGCTCTAATGATGCTCATTTCTGGGGGTTCAAGTCTCATGGTTTATTTCAAACGTGATAACGAGAACCGTTCCTTCTTCCAATTACTTCAAAGTGTCATTTCGATTGTTTTTGGTATTATTTTGCTATCGGCATCGGTATGGGTACTCTCAGGTGTCGCTGTGACCATCATCGCTTGGTGGCTCCTTGTCTCAGCCTTTACCCAAGGCTTCCAAGCTTATCACCAACGTCAGTTTGGTTTTTCAGGGCAACCTGCTTTGTCAATCGCCTTGATTTGTTTAGTATTTGGAGTCTTGCTCTTTTGTGCACCATTTTTCTCAGCCTTTCTTATTGGTCGCTTTGCAGCCTCCTTAATTATCTTTGCAGGTGTATCTGTCCTCTCCTTTTCATTCCGCTTATGGTAGAACAAAGTTATTTCACTACGTAATAATATAAAAAAGCCTTGCATATGCAGGGCTTTTAGCATGCTTTGAATGTTAAAGAGTTTATCCCTCTAGCCCACTCAAATACTCATAACGTTCGTATTTTTCAAGTAAGGTTTCATTAGTGGTGTCTAAATCACGTTGAAGACTTGCTAGCTGTCCATAATCACTAGCATTTTCAAGCATGGCTGCTTCAATCTCTTCGATTTTAGCTTCGAGGTCGGTAATTTCATCCTCGATAATCGCCCACTCTTGTTTTTCAAAATAGCTCATGCGTCTTTTATCTTCTTTGACTTTCTCAACCTTAACTCTAGCTTGCTCTTTTTCTTTCTCTAGAAGGGCTGATTGCTCTTGTAAGAAGGCTTTTTCATCAAGGTAGTCAGTATAGTTGCCAAAGAACTCACGCACCCCACCCTCCTCAAAAGCTAGAATCTTGTTAGCCACCTTGTCCAAAAAATAGCGGTCGTGACTGACGGTTACAACAGGGCCACCAAAACCATTGAGGAAGTTCTCCAAAACAGTCAAAGTCGCAATATCCAAATCATTTGTCGGCTCATCCAAAAGCAGAACATTAGGCTTTTCAATCAGAATCTTGAGTAGATAAAGACGTTTCTTTTCTCCACCAGATAGCTTGGCAATCTGTGTTCCATGGGTAGAACGAGAAAAGAGGAATTGCTCTAAGAGCTCTGTGATGCTGGTGGTCCCAACAGTTGTTTTGACTTCATCTGCGACTTCTTGTAAGTAGTTAATGACACGCTTGCTCTCATCCATATCTTTAATTTGCTGTGAGAAATAGCCAATACGTACAGTCTCACCAATATCTAAGACACCAGCTGTGGGAACAAGGTCACCATTAATCAGATTGAGCAAGGTTGATTTTCCGACACCGTTATCTCCAACAATACCGATACGGTCACGGTTTTGCATGATAAGATTGAAGTCACTGAGAATTGGCTTACCATCTTCATAAGCAAAATCGACATGTTCGAAGTTAACTACCTTCTTACCAATACGGCTAGTCTCAAAGTTAATTTCAAAATCGTCATTATTGAGCGTTTGGTGAACCTCACCCTTAAGCTCCTTAAAACGATTGATGCGAGCCTGTTGCTTAGTCGCACGTGCCTGTGGTTGCGTTCGCATCCATGCCAACTCCTGCTTATAGAGTTGCTTTTTCTTATGAAGAGCTGCAGCATCACGCTCATCTTGTTCAGCCTTGAGTCGCACGTAATCTTGATAATTCCCTTGGTACTCAATCAGATTTGCCTGGTCTAGCTCAAAGATGCGTGTTGCCACACTATCCAAGAAATAACGGTCGTGGGTAATAAAGAGGACCGTTTTTTTGGAAGACTTGAGAAAATTAGTCAACCAAGCAATGGTATCAATATCCAAATGGTTGGTTGGTTCGTCCAAAAGTAAAAGATCAGCATCATTTAAGAGAACCTGAGCCAACTGCACACGGCGTCTGAGACCACCTGAGAGGTCTCCAACCTTTTGAGAGAGGTCTGACAAACCTAGCTTAGATAAAACCGTCTTAACCTCGCTCTCAATGGACCAAGCATCAAGACTATCCATCTCAGCCATAACCGTCTCTAAACGAGATTGATTATCCTCAAAATAATCCGCCACGAGGGTCTCATATTCACGAATCAAGGCCATCTCACGAAGGTCTGATGACAAGACCGTATCAAGCACTGTCTTGCCATCATCAAATTCAGGCTCCTGAGTTAAATAAGCAATCTTATAACCATTAGCCTTGGTAAAAGGTGACACGTCACCATCAAAACCAATACGCTCTGATACAACATCTAACAAGGTTGTCTTACCAGTCCCATTGACACCAATAATCCCAATACGATCCAGATCATGGATAATAAATGAAATCTCTTTAAAAACCGTCTTGTCCCCAACGGACTTGGTCAATTTTTCAACAATAAAATCTGACATCTTACTTCCTTTTTACAAATAACACCGCTACGGATCCTACGCATGTTCTGTAGCGGTGTGTCATTTTTATTACGTCTTTAGACTTGTTTCATAGCTTGAACAAAGGCCATGATGGATTCCTCATCATTAGCTAATTCACCATCAACGATAGCATTTTCGATAGCTCTGAGAGTACGACCAAGATCTGGACCAGGTTTGAATCCCAGCTCCTTCATCAGCTTGCCACCATTAACAACGATCTCGTGCTTATCATGAATGAGCAACTGACCATCCAACTCGGCAATACGCTCATAATCCACATCTAATCTCTGAGCCTGTCTCAAGGTTTCAGCTTCCTTTAAGAGGTCCTTACCATAATGATAAACATCTTGTTTGGTCACTTCCCTCTCCATTCGGAATCTAAAAATCTCAATCAAAGACTGAACGGTCTTCTGAAAATTGACAGATGTCTTCCATTTTTTAAGAAAAGAGCGTGGATTATCGTGCTTGAGAGCCAGAAGAGTTGCCGCCCAGGCCTGCTCAGAACTCGTAAATCTAAAGTCTTCAGCATAATCTGCTACAAAAGACTGCCATTCCTCTGCTGTCTCTTGAAAATCTGGCAGATACTGATATGCCTTAGTCGCTAGAAGAGCCTTAATCCCTTTTTTCCAATGTGGTGCCAAGAGCAACTTATCAAACTCGATGAAACTTCGCTCAATCGAAATCTTTTCCAAAAGAAAAGCATGACTAGTCATAGCCTCAAAAGTCTTTTCTTCAATATCGAAGTCTAAGCTCGCTGCAAAACGTAGCCCACGCATGATGCGAAGGGCATCTTCGTTAAAGCGTTCCTCAGCCTTACCAACAGCCCTTAAGACACGGTTGTCCAAATCAGCAAGACCATTGAACTTATCAATAACCTCAGCATTTTCATTAAGAGCAAAAGCATTGACTGTAAAATCACGACGCTTAAGATCCTCTTCCAATGAACGTACAAAGGACACGCTAGACGGACGACGGTAATCCACATAGACATCTTCTGTTCGGAAAGTTGTCACCTCATACTCACCGCCATTTTCTAAAACCAAAACAGTCCCATGCTCAATACCGATATCTACCGTACGCTCAAAAATCTGTTTGGTCTCCTCAGGATAAGAAGACGAAGCAATGTCAACATCGTGAATAGGACGGTTGAGAAGGGCATCGCGGACTGAACCACCAACAAAGTAAGCCTCAAACCCTGCAGCCTTAATTTTCTCTAATATTGGTAAAGCCTTCTGAAATTCAGAAGGCAAATAACTTAATTTCATAGTAAATGTTCCAAACCATAAACAAGCTGATCACGTTTAACCACTTCTTTAATACCAAGATTGACCCCGCTCATAAAAGAAATACGGTCATAAGAATCGTGACGTAAGGTCAATCCTTCTCCTTGGGCACCAAAGATAACCTCTTGGTGAGCCACAAGACCTGGCAAACGAACACTGTGAATACGGAAACCATCAAACTCTGCACCACGTGCTCCAGCAAGTGTTTCCATTTCATCCTCAGCTCCCTGACGTTTGCTCTCGCGAACCTCACGAATAAGTTCAGCTGTTTTCACTGCTGTACCTGATGGCGCATCTTTCTTTTTATCGTGGTGAAGCTCAATGATTTCAAGATCTGGGAAATATTTACTAGCTTCTGCTGCAAACTTCATAAGAAGGATAGCACCAATAGCAAAATTAGGAGCAATCAATCCACCTATAGACTTGTCTTTAGAAAGATCTGTCAATTTCTGAATTTGTGCTTCAGTAAAGCCTGTTGTTCCTACAACCGGTGCAAAGCCATTTTCCAAGGCAAAACGGGTATTTTCATAGGCAACAGCAGGAATGGTGAAATCTACCCAAACATCTGCATCGAAACCAACCAAATCAGCTTTATCCGTGAAGACAGGAACACCATCCACTTCCTTTTCTGCCGCAAACGGGTCAAGCAAGGCAGCCAAGGTCAATTCATCATCTCCCTTAACCATTTCAACCGCAGTTGAACCCATTCTTCCTTTAAATCCGGCAACAATAACTTTAATAGACATATTATTTTTCCTCTCTATTGATCTCGCTCATAGGCAAGCCTGATTCCAGATGGATTGTACTTATTTGGTAAATTTAGGTGTTAAACCTAGCACTAGCGCTCCCTCGACCAAGTGCGTCGCAATCACAACACATAAGGATTCCACCGATGAAACAGTAATCCCTTGAGCTTCCAGCTGACTTTTAAAAGCCTCAGCCTTTTCAGGAGCATTGGTATGAAGGATGTTAAGCTCCATTTCACGATTGTCTTCGGCTAGGGCAACCAAGCGTTTCTTAGCTTTCTTCTCTGTACGTACCTTTTCAAAAACAACGATTTTGCCTTCAGCATTAAAATGTAAAATGGGTTTGATAGATAAGATATTCCCCAAAATAGCTGAGCCATTCGACAGGCGGCCACCCTTAACAAGGTGATTAAGATCATCCACAAGAATATAAGCCGTCGTGTTTTCTACTTGCTCCTCGAGCTTCTTCAAAATATTCTCGAATGACATTCCTTGCTCTGACCAATGCAAAACGTTTCTAACCATAGCACCCATAGGAGCTGCCGTGATTTTAGTCTCGTGAAAAGCAACCTTCAACTTGGCATGATCTTCAATCAAAAACTGACTATTAGCCCAAAAACCAGAAATCCCCGAAGAAAGGAAAAGCCCAATGACATGGGTATATCCTTGCTCCCCCAACTCCATGAAAAGGTTATCCAAGTTCGGCTAGATTAGGTTGTGATGTCTTGAGCAGTTCCTCAGAGTTTGCCATTTTCTCATAAAACTGATTCACATCCAAGTTCTTTCCTTCAACAAAAGGCTGTTCCTCAACGATAACCGGAATATCTAAAATATAAACATCAGCATGCCCCTGAATTTCAGTAGGTGGATTAACCGATGAATCCGTAATAACTGCTAAAGACATCTTAGAACTCCAAGTTAATTCCTGGACGATCCAAGGCGATTTCAGTCACTTCATAAGTCAAACGCTGAAGTGTATCCAATAGCGGTGCTGCTAAATACTCAGCTTCTTCTTGTGAGAAATCTTTTGGGTTATTGACGATACGGTTTTGAATATGGTTCATTTGAGAAACAATCCCTGAGATAACAAACTCATCACGAACAATCATAAATTGCAAAACAGCTACAACCGACGTATTGTTAGCTTCTTTATCTTTATGGTGCAACTGAAACGTTACTTCAACATTTGTTTTAGGAACACCATTCTCTTTTTCCCACTCATGGTTACGAACATCATAGTGGTAACGGTTAACAAATACTTTTTCGTGAATTAAATCCATTAGTTATTATTCTCCTTGATAAAGTCACTCTTTATTATAGCATAAATATGTTTTATTATGGGAATATTATTGACAGAAAAATGAGTATTTAAACTGATTTTGACAGTACTAATAAGCACTAGCAAACTAAAAACTTTGACTTGACCGTCAAGCTACTAAAACAGAGCTCCTTCACCAGAAAAGAGCCCTTATATTAATATCTAACAGTCCCTCAGAGAACGTTTCTGTTGTCCCTGTTCATCAAAATTCTCAGGAGACAACCAATTCTCAAATCGTTTCTTAAGTACTGGCCACTCACTGTCAATAATCGAGAACCAGTCCGTATCACGGCTACGTCCCTTATAGATAGCATGGTTACGAAAACGCCCCTCATAGGTGAACCCTAAACGAATGGCTGCATTGGCAGAAGGGCGGTTGAGACTTATCACATTTCCACTCATAACGACGATAGTTAAGATCTTCAAAGACATATTTCATAAGCAGGTATTGAGCTTCTGTAGCTGCTCGAGTCTTTTGTAAGGCAGGTGCTAAAATCACTCGCCCCATCTCAACACTGCGATTTTTGGGTGTAATAGCCATGAGTGAAAAGGTTCCTAGAACCTTACCTGAAGCCTTATCTCTGATGGCAAAGAAATAAGGATTCTGGGATTGCTCATAATCCTCCAAACACTGACGTACAGCTTCTTCAGATTCAAAAGGGTCTGCATACATATAGGTCCAATCCGAAAGAATCTGATTAGTAAAGTAAAAGTCTAAAATGTCCTCATAATGCTCTGCCACTGTCAAATGTTCAACGCTACAATAACGACCTTCTAATAGAGCAACATCTGGCATTTTACCTGGACTGGTATCTGCTAGACTTGGCCCTACTTCTTGTTGGTAGTGATTTAAAGGCATAGGTATCTTCCTTTCATAAATAAGAAAAGCCTACACAAAAGTGCAGACTTTAGCTGAATTATTTAGCAACTGGGTATACAGATACTTGTTTTTTGTCGCGACCTTTACGTTCGAAACGTACAACACCTTCAACTTTAGCGAAGAGTGTATCATCACCACCACGGCCTACGTTTACACCTGGGTAGATGTGTGTACCGCGTTGACGGTAAAGGATTGATCCACCTGATACAGTTTGTCCATCAGCTGCTTTAGCTCCAAGACGTTTAGCTTGTGAATCACGACCATTGGAAGTAGAACCCCCACCTTTTTTGTGGGCGAAAAGTTGCAAGTTTTCAAGAGTTTTCAACATAAGATTTGTGTCCTTTCTTAGTGATTAGTCGTTAGCTTACGCGTTGATAGCGTTGATAACAACTTTTGTATAAGGTTGACGGTGACCTTGTTTACGGTGGCTACCTTTTTTAGGTTTGTATTTGAAAGTGACAACTTTCTTTTGTTTACCTTGTTTTTCGATAGTTCCGACAACAGTAGCTCCCTCAACAACTGGAGTACCTACTACAGTTTTATCACCACCGACAAGAACAACTTCGTTAAAAGTTACTTCTGATCCAGCTTCAGCGTTGATTTTTTCAACGTAGATTGCTTGACCTACTTCAACTTTAACTTGTTTTCCACCAGTTTTGATGATTGCGTATGTGCTCATGATGCACCTCCTATTAAAATTTTTAATATATCTGAGGTTTCCCTCTGTGAAGACTCGCCTAGTACTGCGGGGACGAACCCACTTACAAAAACAGTAGTCGTGCGGTTGCACAGGACGTGCATTTAGTCAACGTTACAATTCTATCATTTTTCCCCGATAATGACAAGAGAAAAAGTTTTTTGATTACCCTTATTCTGCCAATTTAAGTTTAATCACCTAATACGCCATCTAGTCCACTCTTACACCATGCTTACCTAGGAAAGTCTTAGCCAAATCTTGCTCAATTTTATCTAAAGAAAGACTCCTATCAGTTATTAAAATCTGATACCGCTCCGTTCCTTCAAAATAGAAATGGTTCAAAGACTGATAGCCATTATTTTCATAAAAAGCCAGACGTTTTAGTCGTTGAGTACGGTTAGAAGCATCCTCTTCATCCATAGGCTCAATCGTAAGCACACATGGTCGTCTTCCTGCTTCTTCCCTACTTGTGCTAAAATTTGACTACCGTAACCCTGCGACTGTTTACTTTCCTCAACCGCAAGAAAGAGTAGGTAGACCAGGTTATTAGTACAGATTGCATAGGTAAAACCAGTAAAAACTTCCTGATCAAAATAAGCCAAGAATGATTGCCCATTTTTCAAACTATTCCAAGACAATTGCCGGAGTGGGAGTCTCTCCTCCACAGGGAAAGCCGCTTCATAAAGTGAAGCGACCTTCCTGAATGTTGGTGTCAGAGGACAAATGTTACGAACTTCTAGTGTCATTTCCCTAACCAATAACCTTCTTATAATCTTCTGGTGTCGCCACATGAGCATGCTCACGTTGACGATCAAGCAAATGACTAAGAAAGTCACGGTTCCCCAAGGCTTCTTTAAGTGTTTGTTTAAATTGCCCAGCATTCATAGGTGAGAAAATATTGCTTGGTGCAGTATAATCTGGACCATGGCTTGTGTTCGTAAAAGCTAGGATAAGCAAGTTATTTTCAAAGGCAGCACGTGTCGCCGACAGGATTTCATTTTGGTGGTTAATATCCAAATAGAAATCAGCCTGTTGATAGAGACGTTTAACCTGCTCCGTTGTAATATTCGGATAAAGGCTAACATTACTATATTTAGCTAAATCCATCAGGCGGCTTGACATTTCAGTGATTGCCCCAATATGGTAGTGCATGGTAGGTACTTCACTAACAATGCTTTCCAAGTGTTCAATCTGATCTGAGTTAGTCAAGATAAGTGCTTGATTTTGGAAATTATTCTGACGGGCAAATGGATACATGAAGCCAAGGAAAGCCACACGAGAAGCCTGCTCGGAACTAATCAGTTTTAGAAGATTTGTGTAAGCTGTGTATTCTTGCACAACAATCTTAGTTTGACGGTGATTGCTATCAAGAAGGAGACGCATGTTCCCAGGAACAGTGTCAGTAATAGGCTCTTGCCAGAAGAGGACATCTTGACCAGTATTTGGAAGATTCATAGCTGTCAAGAAAGGTGTTGATAAGGAGTTATAAAGGATACGCCGCAAATCATAACCAGCTTCTTTAAGATAAAAGACTACAAACTCTGATTTATTTTTGAAAATGTAGACCTTGTCTTTCCAATTCAAGATAACGTCTTTGGTCAAATGGTTAACGACGATAACTTCCTTGTTGTCTGGAGTGAAATAACTAGTAATGGTCGCTTCTTGCTTAATATTGTAAGTTGTTTGTGAGAAACGATACCCCTTGTTATTGTAGTGATCAGTCACGCGCAAGCGACCCGACTCATCATACCAATCCACAGCTTTAACTAGACGCTGATGAGCAGGATGCGCATAGTGAATATGGCCACGTTTCTTATCAAAACGGAAGATTTCCGCGTTGCTATTTGTTCCTAAAATTTCCCAATAATCGGGCACGGGTACTTGATTAAAGTAAAGTGCAGAACCCTGAACCTTATCAAAGCCTGTGAAAAAAAGGTAAGGTGAGGTCACATCGCTAGGTAGAAAGCCATTATCTGAAAGACAAACTGTTGTATTCACATAGCCAGCGACAATCAGCGAGTAATGGAGATCCCAACTACCTTGACTATAGTATTCAAATAAATTAATCATGATCAGTCATCTCCCTTACTAAGTTAAGCCACTTCTGCTCGATTTCCTCTGTCAAAAAGCCTTTAGCGATATCATAAGAGACTTGATGAATATGATCTAAATCTGAACGATTGAAGAAAGCTACAATTTTCTCTGCCAAGGCTGCTACAATAGCAGGCTCATCATCTTTTTCAAATCGAGGGATTAAGTAACCATTTTCATTATCCTTGATAAACGTTTGGTTTCCATAACGGACATCAAAACCAATCATACCAAGGCCCGAACCAACAGCTTCTAGGAGTGTCAAGCCAAAACCTTCACTCTTAGAACCTGATAGGTAAAGTTCGTAATCCTTGTAGACTTCTATTAAATCCTGGTGACCCTTGAGATGGATGTAATCCTGAGCTTGATTTTCCTCGATGATTGCCTTAAGCTTGGATTCTTCAGCACCTGTACCAAAGATATCAAAGTTAACTTGTGGCAGACTTTCTTTAGCCTTGACAACAGCCTTAACCAGCCAATCCACGTGCTTTTCATTGGCCAAACGTGAAGCTGTGATGATTGAGAATGGTTTACGCTCTCCTTCAGGCTCTCTCAGTTTATCCACACTTCCCACAGGAATCGTTACGATATGAGGTTTAAATGGTGTATATTTGTTGAACTGATCTAGCATAATGCTACGTTGACACTCTGTCGCTGTGATGAAGAAATCAACCTTATCTGCATTGCTGAATTGGTACTCATAGAAGTTATTCCAAAGAATAGTCTTGTCTGTCACAGCATTTTCACTAAAGTGCTCTGCATGGACAACAACTCCAAGCTTAGCTGGTTTAGTATTACGGAAAACAGCCTGTCCTGTACCAGTTGCACGGTCCAAAATGACAATGTCTTGATCGGTTAGACCTAGTTGAGACATAAAGTAGGCAATAAACTCCTGCTTGGAAGACAGAATCTTATCTGGGAAACGGAAGACACTATCCTTACCATCAACAATTTCATCGTAAGCAATACTGCCATCTTCATTGAAGAAACGGCGTTGATAGAGGTGGGCCTTATTATCTACCGGTGTGTAGTACTCTGTAAACATCTTAGTATATGAATAAAAGTCTTTACGAATTAGGCAACCACGCGATACTTTTTCCACACGATGGACAATATCTTCACCCTCTTTACGCAAATAAGCGGCGTAAAAAATATCTTCCTTGGTACAAAAGAGTTTAACCACTTTGCCATTAATCTCACGACGCGTAATGTCATAAGGAATTTCCTTTTCCAAATCCTTGACAGTATAGGTCGTTGGGGCAATCTTAAGGTCTGTAAAATAGCTGTAAAGCCAGATGATATCTTCATCTGAAAATCCCATGTTACGGGCCAAATCAGAAAGATTGTCCTGCAAGAACATATCCATAAAGACAAACTTAGCCTTAATACCTGTGTTTTTGAAAATTGTAGAACGGTAGGCCTGGGCATACTCAACACCACTTGATGCCCAACCGATTCCTAAATTGATGTTATAAACAGTCATGCAGTTTCCTTTCTAGGTAAAAGTTCAACATCGACATTTCTTTTTCGATATAGCTAACTCTAATGATACCTGGGCGATAACAAACTGTCTCTATATACTCTTAGACTAAAGTAAGTCTTCAATAAGTGTACCCACTTCGTCTTGCGCTTCTTCAATAGGTGTGATTTCAGTCACCATGATTCCTGCAACCGCACGTTCAACTAAGCTTTCAACATCCATACGACCTTCATATCGTTCAACGTTCTTGATTTTTGGATTAGTTTTTGGACGGTCAGGTGCAAAAATGGTACAGCAATCCTCAAAAGGTTGGATGGAGATATCAAATGTGTCGATTTTTTGTGCCAAATCAATGATTTCCAACTTGTCCATAGTAACAACTGGGCGAATCACGGGCGTGCAGGTTACAGCATTGATAGCCTGCATAGACTCCATAGTCTGACTGGCAACCTGTCCAAGACTCTCACCATTGATGATCACGAGACCACAGCGTTCTTCACGAATTCGGTCTGTAATACGCATCATAAAGCGACGTGTCAGGGTCATCAAATAAGCCTCTGGTGCTTTTTCTTTGATTTCCTCTTGAATCTCAGTAAATGGTACTTCTATGAAATGAATATTACCACCAAACTTGGTCAACTTACGGGTCAAATCTTGAGCCTTTTTAAGTGCACCTGGACTTGTATAAGGTGGACTTGCAAAGTGAACAGCCTCGATATCCACACCACGTTTAAGGGCTAAATAACCTGCAACAGGCGAATCAATCCCACCTGAAAGCATGAGCATTCCTTTACCAGCAGTCCCTACAGGTAATCCACCTGCTCCCTTAATTTCTTCATGAGAAATATAAGCAGCCTCAGCACGAATTTCTACCTTCAGATTAACATCTGGCCCCTTCATCTGTGCCTTAATGTCAGGAAATGCATCAATTACAGCATTTCCTAAAGTAAGGTTGAGCTCGCGACTATCTAAAACAAAGTCGTGATCACTACGTTTGGCAGTCACCTTAAAGGTAAGGCCGTCACGATAGAGGCCAGTCATAATGTCTTGAACAGCTTTTTTCAATACTTCGACATCTTTTTCAAATTTGTAAACAGGGCTAAAGGCCTGAATCCCGAAAATCTGCTTCAAAGACTCTGCGACTGGTTCGTAGTCTGTGCCATTGAGATAGATGTGTCCACGGTCTCGATCAAAAGTCACTTTAACTTCTGGATAGATAGATAACACATCTTTGATGTTATTTCTAAGTTTATTGATAAAACGCATACGGTTTTTGCCCTTAGTTGACAATTCACCGTAGCGAACCATAATTTCTGAATACGTTAATGCCATTCCTTTTCCTTTTATACTTGAATTTAGTTTTCTTTTTTTATCGATTAAATCTTGCTATCTTACTTTTTGCGTCTTAGCATAGACCTGCTTGAAAATCGTGAGAAACTGTTCTACTTGTCCCATATCATTATCATCATCAAGACTAATACGAACAGCCGTTTGGGCTAACTTGGTTGGAATACCCATAGAAATGAGGGTCCCCGCTGGCTTACCTGCCTTGGATGAACATGCCGAGGTCGTTGAAATATAGATTTGATGCTCTTCAAAAGCATGGACAACCACCTCACCACGAACTCCCTTAATTCCAAAGGTCAAAATATTAGGAGCAAAGTCTTCACCCTCGCCTGAGAAAATAGTAATGTCCTCATACTTAGCCAATTCATCAAAGATAATCTTTTTCATCTTAGCAATTTTGGGAAGAGAAAATTCCTCTTTATCAGTGACTAAGCGCAATGCCTTAGCCATACTCGCAATACCTGCTACATTTTCAGTCGTTGAACGAAGGTCTTTTTCTTGACCACCACCTGTTAAGAACGGCGTAATCTTTTTGCCAGCTTTCTTGTAGACAAAACCGACACCTCGAACGGCATGAAACTTATGACCAGAAAAAGTTGCAAAGTCAACACGGTCTGTTAAATAAGCTGATACAGGAATCTTCCCAATAGCCTGAACTGCATCCACATGGAAAGATATGGTAGGCTCATTAGCTAGAAGAGCTGAAATTTCTTGGATGGGTTGGATTGAGCCGATTTCGTTATTAACGGCCATAACCGAAACCAAGATAGTGTCAGGGCGTAATAGTCCAGCAAGAGCTTCCACATCTACGAAACCTTGTGCATTAACGGGTATATAGGACACTTCAAAACCATGCTCTGAAAGCCATTTAGCAGATTCTTTTACCGCAGGGTGTTCAATATCGGAAACGATGATATGTTTGCCATAAGGCTCTTTTTCGAAGGCCACACCCTTGATAACCCAATTGTCTCCTTCGGTTCCACCAGACGTAAAGAAAATCTCATCGGCTGATTTTCCAATAAGGTCCGCAACTTGCTTACGAGAAGCCTCCAAAATACGTGTCGCAGATGTTCCTAATTGGTGTAAACTGGATGGATTCCCAAAAATTTTCGTGGACACTTCCTGATAGGTTCTAAGTGCCTCTGGATAGGGCATGGTTGTGGCTGAATTATCAAAATAAATCATGTTTTTTCCTCTAAATAATAGTTACTCCCTATTATAGCATAATTTTTTTAGCATTTTTTGAGAGAAAATCATATAATAGAGAGTACGAAATATTTTTAAGGAGAGAATCATGTCTGAAAATTACTCACGTCGTAACCATTCATCAAAAGAAGAAAAAAAATCTGCACCAAAGGTGACCAAACACGTTACAAAAGGCTTCACTGTCTTCCAAAAAGTACTCACTGTTATCGGGACAATCTTGTCAATCATTGTCGCTTCCATCACTATTATGAATTTCACATCATCTAAAAAAAAGGACACTTCTGATTCATCATCCAATCAGTCAACTGTGGTCATTAAAGAAGGCAACAATAAGACCCAAGAATCAAATGTCGCCTCATCTAGCCATGGCAATGCAACTGACTCAGAAACAGAGACAAGCAGCCAAGCTGGTAATAACACCTATTCTTCATCAGCAGATACAACAACTGGTGGAAATACAACTACTTCTTCATCCGTAGCCACTGCAGATAAAACAACTGGTGGAAATACAACTACTTCTTCATCCGCAGCCACTGCAGACAAAACAACTGGTGGAAATACAACTGGTGGAAATACAACTGGCAATACGACAACTGGTGACGCCACAACTGGTGGCGCTGTTTCCAACTAAAACAAAGAAAAGGTTAGGAAACCCCTGACTTTTTTCTATAATCCTATGAACTATACAGAAACTCTAAATTTCATCCACTCCTTCAAAGGCAATGGACGTCGCCCCCAACTTAAACGTATGCGCTGGCTCCTGAAACAAGCTGGAAATCCTCAAATGCACTATCCAACAGTCCATGTTGTCGGAACCAATGGTAAAGGCTCAACGACTAGCTACCTACAAAACATCCTAACAAAATCAGGCTATCAGGTCGGGACCTTTACCTCCCCTTATATTACTCGCTTTAACGAACGTATTAGTATCAACGGCACAGAGATTCCGGACAAGGATCTAATTAACATTGTTGAGAAAGCTCGAGTTCTTCTCAATGATTTAGAAAATAACACTGATTTGGATCGACCAACGGAATTCGAATTGGTCACCTTACTCATGTTTCTCTACTTCGACCTTAAACAGGTTGATATTGCTATCATTGAAGCAGGGATTGGGGGACAGCTTGATTCAACCAATGTGCTTTCGCCGGAGCTTGTCATCTGCACTTCAATTAGCTTTGATCACACTGAAACTTTGGGCGATAGCCTAATAGATATTGCTAGACATAAAGCGGGCGTCATGCGAGAAAACACTCCTATATTACTCGGTCGCGTTTCTGAAGAAGTTTCACATCTCTTCAAACAAAAATCCCAAGAACTTCAGGCTCCTATAGCAAACATTGATCGAGAAATCCAGCTTCTTTCCACAGACAATCAAACTCTTCGAGTTATTTATAGTGATTGGGAGAGCCCAAATCTTAATCTCCCCATGCTAGGAAAACATCAGGAAAATAATACTGGCCTAGCTGTCACTGCTGCCCATCTCTTAACTCAAAGATTTCCTAAGATTACCAATCAAAGCATTCAAGATGGTATTTGTGACACACACTGGCCTGGTCGTAGTGAGTGGATTGGAAACAACATTTACCTAGATGGTGCCCATAATCCTCAAGGAATTGCCAGCCTAAAACAGGTATTAAAAGATAACTTTGCCAACCGTCGAATTCACATCCTCTTTGCAGGACTTCGACGAAAACCTTTGACTGACTTACTTGATGAGCTTAAAGAGTATCATATAACAGTAACCTCCTTCAATTTCTTTGAGGCACTGCCCTTGGATGATTACCCTCAACACTTAGAACGCTCAACTGACTACAGAGACTGGTTAACCCAATCTGAGTCTGCAAATTCTGATAATTTATTTGTCGTCACTGGATCCCTTTACTTTATTTCAGAAGTCAGGAACTACCTAATCAATGAAAAAAAGGCCTAAAGGCCTTTTTTCGTTAAGACAAGCCAAAGTGACACAAAAGATATAGGTTACCATTTAGCCACAAAAAAGTCTATCCATTTAAGTAGACAGACTTCACCTATTTATCTCATTGTTACAAACTCTTCTGAACCGGTTGGATGAATGGCAACCGTATTATCAAAATCAGCCTTAGTTGCTCCCATCTTAATAGCCACAGAGAATCCTTGAATCATCTCATCGACACCATACCCAATACCGTGAAGACCGATGATTTTTTCATCCTCACCTAGCGTTACTAATTTCATGGTTGACAGCTGACGATTATCCCCAAGAGCCGTATACATTGGAGTGAAACTAGATTTATAGACCTTGATATTCTCTGCACCATATTTAGCAATTGCCTTTTCCTCAGTCAACCCAATAGCACCAATGGCCGGATGACTAAAGACCACAGTAGCTACATCTGTGTAATCAAGCTTAGCATCAACTTTATTATTGAAAAGTCGCTCTGACAATTGTCGACCAGCCTTCACTGCAACTGGAGTCAAATCAAGTTTACCAGTCACATCTCCAAGAGCATAGATACCAGGAACAGATGTGTTTTCAAACTCGTCTGAATAAATGTTACCTCGTTCAGTCAACTCAACGCCTGTCTTTTCAAGACCAAAGCCAGAAGTATTCGCTGCACGTCCGACAGCCCAGATAAGGCAATCAACTGTAATAGTTTCTTCATTGTCAAAGCTAATAGTCAGAGAATCATCTGCATTTTTCACTACCTCTGTTGCATTAGCATGCATATGAAGTGTAGGACCAGACTTAGCCATCTCATCAACTAAAACATCGATAATGTCTTTATCAAAGGTACGCAATGGGCGATCCTTACGAACAAATAGGTGAGTATCACTGCCAAGAGCATTGAGAACGCCGGCAACTTCGACTGCGATATAGCCAGCACCAATAACAGCTGTACGTTTTGGCACCTCATCTAGCTCAAAGAAACCATCTGAGGTAATTCCGTATTCACTGCCTGGAATATTTGGATAAAGGGGATGACCACCTGTTGCAATTAGGATATGTGGTGCTGTATAAAGCTCGCCCGCTACTTCAACCGTATGAGGGTCAACAAATCTTGCATACTCATAGACACGTTCAACACCATTGCTATCAAAACCGCGCTCAAAAGAACCATGGATACGATCGATATAAGCCTGACGATTGGCCTTAAGCGTCGCAAAATCAAAGTTATTAATCGTCACATCAAAGCCATACTCGCCCGCATAACGGTGAAGAGTCTCAGCAACCTGAGCACCATACCACATGACCTTTTTAGGCACACAACCTACATTGACACAAGTACCACCGACCTCTTTCCCTTCAAAGAGAATAACCTTAGCTCCGTGCATAGCAGCACGATTGGCACTGGCAATTCCACCAGAGCCCCCACCAATAACAATATAATCGTATTCTTTTACCATAATTTACCTCTTATATTTCTTTATACAGAGCATTAGCTACTAGATAAACCATTTCAGCCTATACTGTATCATAAAATAGGTACCCTGACAAAAATCTACTACGACACAAAAAAAACAATCCCGTCACAACGAGATTGTTTGGTCATATCTTATTTATCAAGTGGTTTGCGGAGGAATCCAAAGAGGATACCTGATACCACAGCACCAATCAAGATGAAGAGAAGGTAAAGGAGGGCATTTGAAGTGAGGGCAATAACGAAGATACCTCCGTGTGGTGCCATCAATTTAATCCCTGCCATACCTACAAGAGCACCTGTAAGAGCTGAACCAACGATAAAGCTTGGAATAGCGCGTGCTGGGGCAGCTGCACCAAATGGGATTGCACCTTCAGTGATGAATAAGAGCCCCATAACGATGTTTGTCAAACCAGAGTTGCGTTCTTCTTCAGTAAATTTATCTTTAAACAAGAGTGTTGCTACAAAGACTGCCGATGGAGGAACCCATACCAGCGGTCATAACTGCAGCCATAACAACGGAACCACCTGAAGTGACTGATGCAGCAAGAGTACCTGTACCAAAGACGTAAGCTGCTTTGTTGACTGGTCCACCCATATCAACTGCCATCATACCTCCAACAAGGAGACCAAGGAGAACTGCTGAGCTTCCTGATAATCCTGACAAGAAGTTGTTAAGACCAGTATTGATTGCTGCCATTGGGATATTGACTGCTAACATCAAGAAACCTGTAGCAAATACACCAATAAGTGGTAAGAGCAAGATAGATCGGATTCCTTCCAGAGCACGTGGAATACCTGCCAAGAGTTTGCGAAGAACAAGGATAACACCACCTGCAAGGAAACCACCAACAAGAGCTCCAAGGAAACCTGAAGATACACCGGCAAGTGAAAGGGTTGCTTTACCACCTGCAGCAAACGGAACTCCACCAAAGGCAGCACCACTTGAAGCGATAGCACCAGCTACGAAACCTGAAACCAAACCTGGTTTCTCAGCGATAGAGTAAGCAGTGTAACCTGCAAGCACTGGAAGCATAAAGCCAAAGGCAGCGCCACCAATTGCTTTGAATTGAGCAGCAATTTCGTGGTAAGAACCAAGTTGTGACAATTGATCTTTAGGAACACCCATGATTTGGTCAAGCAAGAAGGCAAGCACAATCATGATACCACCACCGATAACGAAAATGGAAGCATTTGTGATACCCCACTCATTAAGTGTTTATAGAAGGCACCACCGAGGCTCAATTTCTCTGTTGATTCTTGAGCAGCTCCGGCATTTTCAGCGTGGAAAACTTCAGCTTTACCGTCCAAGATGTTTTGGATTAATTCTTGAGGTTGACGAATAGCTGCAGCAACTGGTTTAGAAGTCAATTCTTACCATTAAAGCGTGCTGTTTCAACTGCCTTGTCCGTTGCAATGATAACACCAACAGCCTTGTTGATTTCTTCAGCGGTCAATGGTGTTCCAACACCTGAGGCACCGTTAGTTTCAACACGAACATTGACACTCATTTTTTCACCTGTTTTAATCAATGATTCTTCAGCCATGTAAGTGTGAGCAATACCGGTCGTACAAGCCTGTTACTGATACAATAAGTAGTTTGTCGCTTGAAGCTGCTTCTTTAACAGCTTGTGCTTTCTTAGCTTCCTCAGCTTGCGCTTCTTCTTCGCCAATATTAAACGCTTCAATCACTTCATCCGCAGATGTTACCTGACGCAAGCAGTCTGCAAAATCATCTTACATGAGGTATTTTGACAATTTAGCAAGTGCAGCCAAGTGAATGTCATTTACCCCCTCTGGAGCTGCAATCATAAAGAAGAGGTCGGTAGGTTGACCATCAAATGATTCGTAATCCACACCTTTATTAGATTTAGCAAAAAGTACAGTTGCTTCTTTTACTGCAGCATTTTTACTGTGTGGCATAGCAATTCCATCACCCAAACCAGTTGATGTTTGTGCTTCACGAGCCATAATGCCTGATTTGAAAACATCAAAGTCAGTCACGACACCATTATCAACCAAGCTGTTAATCATTTCATCAATAGCAGCTTCCTTTGTAGTTGCTTGAAGGTCAAGCAACATGACTTTTTTGTTCAGTAAGTCCTAAATTTTCATAGTTTTTTTACCTCTATTTTATTATATGTTTCTTTAATTAATTCAATTGTCGCCAAATCATCTGAGAAAGCTGTAGATGTTCCACATGCTACCCCCCACTTGAGAGCCTCAATTGGGTCCCCTGATTTGACAAATTCACCAGTGAAACCAGCAACCATTGAGTCACCTGCACCAACAGAGTTCTTCACTTTTCCCTTGATTGGTTTGGCAAAGTATGCAGCCTCTGGTGTGACAAGCAGAGCTCCATCACCTGCCATTGAAATAATAACGTTTTGCGCCCCCTTAGCAAGAATTTCACGCGCATATTTTTCAACATCAGCCAAACCATTAAGTTTAACATTGAAAATGGCTTCAAGTTCATGGTTATTTGGCTTAACCAAGAGCGGTTGGTAGACCAATGAATCAAGCAAGGTTTGTCCTTCAAAGTCACAAACCACCTGTGCCCCAGTTTCACGAACCAGTGGAATCAATTTGTTATAGACCTTGTTTCCAAGATTGCTTGGTGCAGATCCAGCAAAAACAACCACATCATCAGCACTTACACTTGAAAGGATAGCTTCAAGCTCAGCTAACTGATAATCATTGATGACAGGTCCAGTACCGTTAATTTCAGTTTCTTGGTCAGCCTTGATTTTAACATTGATACGTGTATCTTGGTCGACAGCTACAAACTTAGTTTTAATACCTTCAGCATCCAAACTATCTGTAACAAAACGTCCTGTAAAACCACCAATGAAGCCCGTAGCAGTATTGTCAATTCCTAAACGTTGTAGAATACGGCTGTCATTAATACCCTTACCGCCAGCGAATTTATCATCACTCTCCATACGGTTAACTTCACCAATCTCTACCTTGTCGATACGAACAATGAAGTCGATTGATGGGTTTAGTGTTACAGTATAAATCATACTTCAATAACCCTCGTTTTCTCTTTTAACTCTTTAAGGAGCCCTTCTTCCGAAGCATTTGTGATTATGGTTACTTTCTCAACCTCGGCTACCTTAGCATAGGTAATCTGACCAAGTTTAGAGGCATCAGCTAGAACATAGGCTTTTTGCGCATTAGCTATCACTGTTCGTTTAATAACCGCCTCTTCCATATCTGGCGTTGTGAAATAATTGGCATCAACTCCATTAGCACCAATGAAAGCACAATCAAAATTCAGTTGTCTGATTTGTTCCAGAGCTGTACTTCCAATAGAGGCATCTGTTGAATGTTTAACCTTACCACCAATAATCCTAGTACTAATACCGAGATCTACCAGCTTAACAGCATGATGGATAGAATTAGTCACAACCGTCACCTGACGATTGCTCAAATGTGGAATCAAAAGTTCATTCGTTGTACTAGCCTCAAGAAAAACGACATCACCTTCCTTAATCAAATCGGCAGCATAGCCAGCTAATTGAGCCTTTTCTTGAACATTTCTGATAGCTTTTTGGCTATTGGCAATTTCTTCCTTTAGACCATGAATACTTTCAGCACCACCATGAACACGTTTAAGTTTGCCATCTGCCGCTAACTCATCCAAGTCACGACGAATTGTCGACTCAGACGTATCACTTAATAAAACTGTCAGGTTTTCCAAAGTGACAAAACCATCTTGTTTCAACTGAGACAAGATAATCTGCTTACGTTCAGACTTTAGCATAATCTCTCCTTCTGTAATCGTTTACAAAATCTATTATACTAAATTTCTAATAGCTGTCAATAAAAAACCTCAAAAAAAATCAAAATATTTCATTATAAAACGCTAACCTATCAAAATGAAGCAATTTGATAAGAAAGTTCATATATTTTTAACAGGGTAAATCTTTTCACTTTTACTACAAAATAAAAAAAAGCCTTTCGGCTTTCTTAGCTTATTTGGCTCTATAATTTCTGTAGTGGGTAAAACCTGCTAAGAAGTTATGGAGCTTTTGAGTATACAAAAAGTCCCATCTGACTTAAAATTTAAAGCGACGAAACCATAAATAGAAAGAATTATATAAGACAATTCTATCATACTACAGAATTAATCGGAATTAAAGACAAAAATATCACTTTAACTAAAGTTTTTCAACACGAGACACATATTGAGGTTCAAGCTACACTTGATTACACTCCTCCTAAGTGTTGTCATTGTCAAGGAAAACAAATCAAATACGACTTTTAAAAGCCTTATAAGATTCCTTTTATTGAGATTGGTGGACTCCCTAGTCTTATTCGTTTGAAGAAGAGAAGATTTCAATGCAAAGACTACCATAAAGTGACGGTTTCTGAGACCTCCCTTGTTCAGAAGAACTGTCAAATCTCTGAATTAGTGAAGCAGAAAACAGCTCAACTCTTGCTTAATCGAGAAGCTTTGACGCACATCACTGAAAAACTTGCCATCTCGACCTCAACTGTGTATCGTAAGCTTAAACAATTTCAGTTCAAGGATGACCATTCTACCTTACCTGAAGTACTGTCTTGGGATGAATTCTCTTATCAAAAGGGAAAGCTAGCCTTTATTGCTCAGGATTATGAGACTAAGAAAATTATCACTATTCTTGATAACAGACGACAAACAACCATTCGTAGTCACTTTTTCAAATACTCTAAAGAAGCTCGAGAAGGGGTGAAAATTGTTACTATCGATATGTCTGGTAATTACATCCCTTTAATCAAAACTATTTTTCCCAATTCTAAAATTGTTCTTGACCGTTTTCACATTGTCCAACATATGAACAGAACGCTAAAACAGACACGCATTCAAATAATGAAATAATTTGAGAAGAAGTCTCTTGAATATCGTGTTCTAAAATATTACTGGAAACTCATTCAAAAGGATAGTCGAAAACTATTACTTGACGCCTTTTATTCGAGGACTTTCAGGGAAACCTTAACACCTAAAGAGTGTTTAGACAAGATTTTTAAACACGACAATTTTTTGGATTAATTCAGGAAGCTTTACCTCAACTCAATCACTCATTTAAAACAACTCTAACAACTTTAAAAAACGTATTTACATCGCTTTGAACAGCAAAAAAGCGAGAACATCATTTGTTCTCGCTAGAGCTTAACTTTGCCACCCACTACAGTTGACAAAGAGCCTCTTATTTGGCATAGTCAACCGCACGGAATTCACGAATGACTGTAACCTTAATATTTCCTGGGTAATCCAAGTTTTTCTCAATTTGTTCACGTATCTTGTGAGACAAGATCGTAACTTCATCATCTGAGATTTTATTTGGATGAACCATAATACGAATTTCACGACCAGCTTGAAGGGCGAAGCTTGTTTGAACACCGTCAAAGCTTGATGCAATCTCTTCCAAATCACGAAGGCGTTTGACATAATTCTCAACGGATTCATTACGAGCTCCTGGGCGAGCCGAACTCAAAGCATCTGCTGCAGCTACAATAACTGCAATCACACTCTCAGGTTCCACATCTCCATGGTGGCTGGCAATGGCATTAACCACGACTGGATGCTCTTTATACTTACGTGCAAACTCAGTACCAATCTCAACGTGACTACCTTCGACCTCTTTGTCAATAGCTTTCCCCATATCATGAAGAAAACCAGCACGACGAGCTAGAGCCACATTCTCACCCAATTCACTGGCCATAATACCTGCTAGTTTACCAACTTCAACTGAGTGACGAAGTACGTTTTGACCATATGAAGTACGGAACTGCAATCGTCCCATAATCTTGATTAGGTCAGGGTGGAGATTCATAGCCCCAATTTCGTAAGCTGCCTCTTCACCATATTCGCGGATACGGTTATCCATTTCCTTACGACTCTTCTCAACCAACTCCTCAATACGAGCTGGATGGATACGTCCATCCTTAATCAAGGCTTCGAGAGTCATGCGAGCAATCTCACGACGGATTGGATCAAAACCAGAAAGAACAACCACTTCTGGAGTATCATCGATGATAACATCAATACCTGTTAAGCTTTCAAGGGTACGAATGTTACGCCCCTCACGACCAATGATACGACCTTTCATATTATCATCTGGGAGGTGAACAGTGGTTACGGTTTGTTCAGTAACATAATCCCCAGACAAACGTTGCATAGCTTGCGCCAACAAGTTTTTGGCCTTCTTATCAACAGTATCTTTGATCTGTGCTTCTGCATCTTTGATACGTGTTGCAATCTCATGAGTAAGATTATTTTCAGTCTCTGTTAAGATTACCTCACGCGCCTCTGCAATGGTCATTTGACCAATACGTTCAAGTTCAGCTTGCTTCTCAGCCTCCAACTGAGTCACATTCTCTTCACGCTCATTAAGATGTTTAGATTTGTCAGCAAGACTCTGCTCTTTTTTCTCGAGGGCGAGTTCTTTACTTGATAGATTTTCATCCTTACGATCAAGGCTGGTTGCACGTTCTGTTAAACGATTCTCCATTTGTTTAAGCTCTTGACGTTCAGATTTGAATTCTTCTTCAATATCTTCTCGATATTTTCTAGCTTTCTCTTTTGCCTCTAACAAGAGCTCTTTACGTTGAGCCTTACTTTCGCGTTCAGCAGTTACACGTAGATGATCTGCATCATGTTCTGCCTGACTACGAAGATTCACAGCGTCTTGTTCTGCCTTTAGCAAGATAGTTTCTGCTTGTTCCTTAGCTTTGCTAAGTTTGATAGAAATTGCTGAATATCCAACGACTAAACCAATGAGTGCAAAGACAACTAAAATTATCATGTTTATCATGTCTTTACCTCAACTTTTCTAAGGTTTCCCTAAAGAAAACCGCCTTCTAGTTTATCATATTTATAGCTTTTTCTCAAATGAATACCTAGACCTTTTTCATAGGTTTTATTAGAGTGATAACAAAGCGATTTTGTGAGCTATTTTAGTAATTCATACCCCATAAGTTGCCGTTTGCTTACCTCGAAAGTAAGCAAAAAGGAAAGCAAAAAAATACCCGTTAGGGTATCAATCACTTTACGAGTTCAGCAGGCAAGAGACTAGCACCAGCAAGGTGCTTTTTTAGTTGTCCTCGCCTAGCTCCTTTATTATATGGCTCTATAATTTCTGTAGTGGGTAAAACTACTGTAGAGATTATAGAGGGTTCTGTTGCAAAGTTCCAAAATGAACAATACTAGTCTAACACTAGCTATAGTTTATGCAGGTATTCCTAATAATATCTTCATTTCCGTGCAGACTGAAAACCCGAAGAGAGTGCCTTCTTTTCGGTTCTTCTTATATAATCCTCGAATGGCTTCCATGCCTTTAATCGTGGTTGAGGCTGTTCGTAAGCTTCGATAAAATTTGTTTCGTCTCTTGATGGGACGATGATCTTGTTCAATGAGGTTATTTAGATATTTCACCGTGCGATGTTCTGTTCGCTGGTAAAACCCGTGTGCCTGTAATTTTTTGAAGACACTGGCAATAGAGGGAGCTTTATCGGTCACCAGAACCCTTGGTTCATCGAACTGTTTAACTAATCTCTTGAGAAAGGCGTAAGCTGCTTGTGTATCTCGCTTTTTCCGTAACCATGTATCCAGAGTGAGACCATCTGCATCAATGGAGCGATAAAGATAATGCCATTTTCCTTTGATTTTAATATAGGTCTCGTCCATTTTCCACGAATAAATGGACTGTTTGTTTTTCCTCTTCCAAATGTTGTAAAGTAGTTTCCCATATTCCTGTACCCAACGATAGACAGTGGTGTGAGACACGTTAATACCACGGTTGTATAGAATTTCTTGGACGTCACGATAACTCAGGTTGTACCGAAGATAGTAGCCTACAGCGACAATAATCACATCTTTCTGAAATTGTTTACCTTTAAAATGGTTCATCTTCGTTACTCCTCCTAGTTCCTATTAAACTCAATTTACCCTATAATGGATCTGAGAGTAAACTTTGCAACAGAACCATCTTTTGTAAAAAACCTTTTTTCTGTTCTTTCAACAAATCTAACTTACGCTGATGAAGAGTGATAGTGTTGTCTAATTGTTAAAGAACATCCCTATTTTATTTTGTTCAATGGTACTAGGGATACTAATATCTGTATCTAAAATGTTTTTATTATATAGCCGTTTAATCGTACTTCCTTCTAATCCTTGCCACTTAACAATCGAATAAAACTGCTTTAAAAACTTATTATCCAAGCGATTATCATGCTTTAACCAAACTATATTGCTATCTTGAAAATATTCATCTTTCCCTTGATATACAACATACAACAGTTCTACCTATGCTTCCAGAAGCAGATATTAAAATATCCCCTATTTCTGGATATGGATATTTTAATTTATATTCCTCAAATAAATACTAGAACTTTAAACTGATTTTGTGGTATCATAACTCTATAGAATAGGGAGGTATTACCATGCCAAAAGACGTTACTGTTGAAAGTTTTGAACTTGATCACACCATTGTAAAAGCACCTTATGTCCGTCTTATTTCAGAGGAAGTTGGACCTAAAGGAGATATCATCACAAACTTTGATATCCGTTTGATTCAACCTAATGAAAATAGTATTGATACAGGTGGTCTTCATACTATCGAACACCTACTCGCTAAACTGATTCGTCAACGTATCGATGGCCTTATTGATTGCTCACCATTTGGTTGCCGTACAGGTTTCCATATGATCATGTGGGGAAAACAAGATCCTACGGAAATTGCCAAAGTTATCAAATCTAGTCTTGAAGCTATTGCAAACGAAATTACTTGGGAAGATGTTCCAGGAACTACTATTGAATCTTGTGGTAACTATAAGGATCACAGCCTTCATTCAGCTAAGGAATGGGCTAAACTTATCCTTGAACAAGGCATCTCAGACCAAGCCTTCGAACGTCATACCGTCTAAAAAACATTGGGATATAATTCCCAATGTTTTTTAATATCTTCTAAAACGTTGATAACGCGCTTCAAGTAAGTCTTCTGTTGATAATTGGCTTAATTCTGCCAACTCGTCTACAATGGCTGTCTTAATTGCTTCAATAATTTCACTTGTAAAGTAACCACGTTCTGGGATAACCTTATCAACGATTCCCATGTTAAGCAACTCGCCTGATGTAATCTTCATCAACTCTGCCGCCTCTTCTGAACGTGAGCCGTCTTTCCAGAGGATAGTTGCAAATCCTTCAGGACTCAAGATAGAATAGATGGTATTTTCAAGCATCCAAACCTTATCGGCTACTGCCAAGGCAAGAGCTCCTCCCGAACCACCTTCACCAATGATAATGGCAATAATTGGCACCTTAAGATCGCTCATTTCCATAAGGTTACGAGCAATAGCCTCACCCTGTCCACGTTCCTCTGCTCCGACACCAGGATAAGCACCTGCAGTATTGATAAAGGTAACAACTGGACGACCAAACTTTTCAGCCTGTTTCATAAGGCGAAGAGCCTTACGATAGCCCTCCGGATGAGGTTGACCAAAGTTACGATTGAGATTATCTTGTAGGTTTTTACCTTTTTGGATACCCACTACTGTAACGGCTTGGCCATTTAAGCGACCAATACCACCGATAACGGCACCATCATCACGGAAATTACGGTCACCATGAAGTTCGATGAAATCATCAAAGATTTCTTTAGCAAAGTCCAAGGCCGTTAAACGGCCTTGATCACGTGCTTCTTTTAAAATACGTGCTACGTCGCTCATTGAACACCTCCATGGAATGATAAGAGCGTGGCAATAGTATCAGCCAACTCTGTACGTTTGACAATGGCATCAACAAAACCATGTTCCTGAAGGAACTCGGCCTTTTGAAAATCATCTGGCAAAGTTTCACGAACTGTATTTTCAATGACACGACGACCTGCAAAGCCAATCAAAGTTTGTGGCTCAGCCAAGATGATATCGCCTTGCATGGCAAAACTTGCTGTAACCCCGCCAGTGGTTGGATCTGTCAAGACAGTCAAGTACAGCAAGCCAGCGTTTGAATGACGTTTTACTGCTGCTGATATCTTAGCCATTTGCATCAAACTCATGATTCCCTCTTGCATACGGGCACCACCAGAAGCTGTAAAAATAACTACTGGAAGTTTTTCCAAAATCGCATACTCAAAGAGTTTTGTGATTTTTTCACCAACAACGGTTCCCATTGAAGCCATGATAAAGTTGGAATCCATGATAGCCAAGGCTGTTTTTTGTCCCTTTATAGTTGCAACACCCGTCACAACTGCTTCATCAAGACCCGTTTTTTCCTTGGTGGCAGCTAGCTTCTCCATATAACCTGGGAAATTTAATGGATTTTCAGTTTTAATACCTGTAAATAATTCTTGGAAAGATCCCTCGTCAACTGTTAAATCAAGACGTTCTTTTGCGGAAATACGGAAGGCATAAGAACAGTTTGGACAGATTTTAGCTTGTCCCAAGTCCTTTTGATAAATAGCTTGCTTACAGCCAGGACATTTGGCAAAAAGATCATCTGGTACTTCTGGCACATGGTGATCAACCCCATTACGTACATAACGGTTAGGATTGATACGGATATACTTTTCTTTTCGATCAAATAATCCCATAAACCCTATTCCTCACGATTCTGATATTCTGGTAGGAAAGTTTCCATCAAGAATGATGTGTCATAATCTCCAGCGATAACGCTACGGTCTGAAATCAAATCTAACTGGAAGTCAGCATTTGTCACAACTCCATCGATTTCAAGCTCGTAAAGAGCACGTTGCATCTTCATGAGTGCCTCAAATCGATTTTCTCCATGAACAATGATTTTTGCAATCATTGAATCATAGTAAGGTGGAATGGTATAGCCTGGATAGACAGCACTGTCCACACGAAGACCAACACCACCACTAGGTAGGTAGAGATTGCTAATTTTCCCTGGGCTTGGTGCAAAGTTGAACTTAGGATTTTCCGCATTGATACGACACTCAATGGCATGTCCCTTGATTTCAATATCATCTTGAGACACAGATAATTTTTCACCTGCAGCAATACGGATTTGTTCTTTAACAATATCCACACCACTTACAAATTCAGTAACTGGGTGCTCAACTTGAACACGAGTATTCATTTCCATAAAGTAAAACTGACCTGATTTTTCATCAAGAAGAAACTCGATAGTACCCGCATTTTCATAATTAACAGCCTTAGCAGCACGGACAGCCGCAGACCCAATTTCATGACGAAGTGTCTTACCAATGGCAACAGAAGGTGATTCTTCCAAGACCTTTTGGTTATTACGTTGAAGAGAACAGTCACGCTCACCTAGGTGAACAATATTACCATAGCTATCTCCCAAAATTTGAACCTCAATATGACGAGCTGGGTAAATAACTTTCTCAATATACATTGCCCCATTACCAAAGGATACTTTAGCTTCCTGTGACGCAGATTCGAAGGCAGGAGCCAACTCTTCTTTAGTGTTGACCTTACGAATTCCTTTACCACCACCACCTGCAGAAGCCTTAAGCATCACTGGGTAACCTAGACGATTGGCAACTTCTAAAGCCTCTTCAGCCGTAAAGACTTCACCATCTGAACCAGGGATTACAGGGACATTAGCCCTAATCATTTCAGCGCGAGCATTGATTTTATCACCCATTTTGTCCATAATCTCACCTGAAGGACCAATAAACTTGATGTTCATTTCCTCACAGAGAGTAGCAAATTTAGAGTTTTCACTCAAGAAACCAAACCCTGGATGAATAGCTTGAGCCTCAGTTACAATAGCTGCTGACAAGACACGGTTCATATTCAAATAAGAATCAGTTGATTTTGCCGGACCAATACAGATAGCTTCATCAGCAAGCATAGTATGGAGAGAATCCTTATCCGCCTCAGAATAGATAGCGACCGTTTGGATACCCAATTCACGCGCTGCACGGATAATACGCACTGCAATTTCACCACGATTGGCAATCAATAATTTTTTAAACATAAAACAAGATAACATCAGACATCTTTATGATAGTCTGTGTTGATTTCCTTTCTATGTGATAGACCAATGTCTAAAGAAAAATCCTTTCCGACTGTCGCCAGAAGGATTTTCACAAAACACTAGCTTCCAATAGCAAAAGTCAAAGTACCTGATGCAGCAAGTTTACCATCGACTTCAGCCTTAGCTTCAACAACAGCAATTGTTCCACGACGTTTAACAAACTTAGCTGTCATAACAAGTTGGTCACCAGGAACCACTTGTTTTTTAAATTTAACCTTATCCATACCTGCATAAAAGACTAATTTGCCCTTGTTTTCAGGTTTAGACAATTCAAGAACACCAGCTGTTTGCGCAAGAGCTTCCATGATGAGGACACCTGGCATAACTGGGTATTGAGGAAAATGTCCATTAAAGAAAGGTTCATTGATCGTTACATTTTTAATAGCTGTGATTTCGTCTTCTGAAACTTCTAGCACACGGTCAACCAAAAGCATTGGATAACGGTGTGGTAAAGCTTCACGAATAGCATTAATATCAATTGTCATTTGATTCGTACCAATCCTTTTCCGTAGTCAACAACTTCTTCATTCGCTACCAAGATTTCAGTAATAACACCATCTTTAGGTGCTGGTACTTCATTCATCACCTTCATTGCTTCAACGATAAGAAGCGTTTGACCTTTCTTAACAGTATCACCAACAGAAACAAAGGCTGGTTTTTCAGGTGATGGAGACAAGTAAGCCACACCAACAAGTGGACTTTCAACCACTTCACCTTCAGCAGCTTGAGCAGAAGCTTCTTCAACTGGTGTTGCTGGAGTTTCAACAGCGGCAGGTGCTGCTACTGGAGCAACTGGAGCCTGAGGAGATGACGCAACCACTTCAACTGTAGGAGCTGCTGGGGAAGTAGTTACTGAACTTGTTTGATTTTTACTCAAGTTCAACTCTTCTCCATTGTTTTTATATGAGAATTCACGCAAAGTTGAGGCATCAAATTGAGCCAACAAATCTTTAATTTCAGAAATATTCATAAATTAGCCCTCCCAACGTTTAAAGGCAAGAACAGCGTTGTGTCCACCAAAACCAAAGGTATTTGAGATTGCATACTCAATATCAGCTTCTTTACCTTCACCGTAAACAACATTAGCTTCAATGTAGTCAGACAATTCTTTTGTACCAGCAGTTTTTGGTACAAAGCTGTGACGAATAGCTTCAATTGTTGCAATAGCTTCAACAGCACCAGCAGCACCAAGCAGGTGACCTGTAAATGATTTAGTAGATGAAACTGGAACATCTTTACCAAGTACAGACACAATAGCAGCACTTTCACCTTTTTCGTTGGCTGGTGTTGAAGTACCGTGAGCATTGACATAGTCAACATCTTCAGGCTTGATACCAGCTTCATTGATAGCCAATTTAATTGCTTTAGCAGCTCCTGAACCGTCTGGAGTTGGCGTTGTCATATGATAGGCATCACAGTTTGATCCGTAACCAACAATCTCAGCCAAGATGTTGGCACCACGTTTTTGCGCATGCTCCAAGCTTTCAATAACAAGAACCCCAGCACCTTCACCCATAACAAAACCATTACGGTCTTTATCAAATGGAATTGAAGAACGTTCTGGATCTTCTGTTGTTGAAAGGGCTGTAAGAGCGTTAAAACCTCCAATACCAATTTTAGTGATTGAAGCTTCCGCACCACCAGCCAAGACAACATCGTGAAATCCAAATTTAATTTCGCGGAAGGCTTCACCGATAGCATCATTGGCAGAGGCACAGGCAGTTGTCACTGATTTACATACCCCTTGAGCACCAATCTTAAGAGCAATGTTCCCTGCACCCATGTTTGAGAGAGCTTTAGGAATAAACATTGGCTTGATACGTTTCATACCACGTTCATACATGCGGATAATTTGATCTTCAAGTTCTTGTAAACCACCGATACCAGATGACACGATAACACCAACGCGATCACGATTTACTTCTTCCATATTAAGTCCTGAATTTTCAAGTGCTTCCATAGCAGCATAAATCGCATAAAGTGAATAAGTGTCCATACGGTTAGTATCTTTTTTCACAAAATACTTGTCGAATGGGAAATCTTGGATTTCACCAGCGTTAAAGACTGGGATATCAGAAGCATCAAACTTGGTGATTGGCTTAATACCAATCTTACCGTCATGAAGACTGTTCCAAAATTCTTCTGGTGTATTACCGATTGGCGAGGTTACACCGTAACCTGTAACAACAACACGATTTGTAGACATGTATATTCTCCTTTTTCGGATGGATATTTTAGTATATGATTTTTTTGATAATGAAAATCAATTATTGCATGGTCATACCACCATCAATAGCGATTGTTTGACCTGTAAGATACTCTTGCCCTGCTAAGAAAGCCGCAACTTCTGCCACTTCTTTTGCCTGACCAATACGTTTCATTGGTACTTGAGCAATCATAGCGTCTTTCATTTTCTCTGGGATTGCATCAGTCATATCAGACTCAATGAAACCAGGAGCAATAGCATTAACACGAACACCACGAGCTGCAACTTCACGAGCTACTGATTTAGTGAAACCAATCAAACCAGCTTTTGAAGCCGAATAATTAGCTTGACCAACATTTCCCATAAGACCTACAACAGATGACATATTGATAATGGCACCTTGACGAGCCTTAGACATTGGTTTCAAGACTGCCTGTGTCATATTGAAAGCACCAGTCAAGTTGATTTTCAAGACGCGTTCAAAATCTTCTTCAGTCATCTTCAACATCAACTTATCGTTGGTGATACCAGCATTATTAACTAGTACATCAACACTTCCAAGTTTTTCAATGGCTTCTGCTACCATACGTTTAGCATCCTCACCATTAGAAATATCACCTGAGATACCAACAACAGTTACACCATAGTCCACAAATTGCGCAAGCAAATCCTCAGAAATTTCAGAACGTCCATTTAGGACAATGTTGGCACCAAGACTAGCAAATTGATGTGCCACAGCTAATCCAATACCACGTGTTGAACCTGTTACAAAAACATTTTTATTCTTAAGTTCCATGTTTACCTCGTTTTAAGCATTAAGAAGGGCATCAAGACTAGCTTGATCTTCAACATTTTGAGTTGGTAAGGTTTTATCAATTTTCTTCAAGAAACCTGACAAGATTTTTCCTGGCCCAATCTCAATCACTTCATCTACACCAAAATCTTGGATAGTGGCAATCGAATCATAAAAACGTACAGGTTCCATCACCTGACGAGCCAAAAGAGCTTTAACGTCTTCTGACTTCATAATTTGAGCCTCAGTATTACCTACCAATGGGAGGACAAAGTCATTGAATGACACTTTTTCTAGTTCTGCTGCCAATTTTTGACTAGCTGATTCAAGTAAAGCTGTATGGAATGGGCCTGATACATTAAGAGGAATCAAGCGTTTTGCACCTGCTTCTTTAAGTAATTCTACAGCATAATCAACAGCCCCAACTTCACCACCAATTACAATTTGTGCTGGGGTATTATAGTTGGCAGGCGTTACTACACCCTTTTCAGAAGCTTCTTGACAAATCTCTTCAATCAAATTTGGATCTGTGTTCATGACAGCAACCATTTTTCCACTTCCAGCTGGAGCTGCAGTTTCCATGAATTCCCCACGTTTAGCAACTAAGGCTACTGCATCTTCAAATGAGAGGGCACCAGCTGCAACCAGGGCAGAATATTCCCCAAGAGAAAGTCCAGCAACAATATCAGGAGCAATACCATTTTCTGCCAAGAGACGATAAATAGCAACTGACGTTGTCAAAATAGCTGGTTGAGTATAGCGTGTTTGATTAAGTTTTTCTTCGTTAGAATCAATCAATTCACGCAAATCATAACCTAAAATACGACTAGCCGTATCAAATGTTTCTTTGACAATGGGATATGCCGCATACAAATCACTTGCCATACCCAATTTCTGAGCTCCTTGACCACCAAATAAGAAAGCACGTTTTGTCACTATCATAATCCTTTCGATGTTTTTAGACGTTTACATCTGCCCAACGAGCAGCTTCTTCTTTAATTACCTTTGCAGCACCTGTGTACAAATCTTCCAAGATTTCTGCACACGTTTCTTCTTTACGAACAAGACCTGCAATTTGTCCAGCCATAACTGAACCATATTCCACATCTCCATCAACAACGGCATTACGAAGTGCACCTTCACCAAGCTCTTCAATTTCCTCTTGAGTTTTCTTACCAGCTAAGAAATCTTTTTCGGCCTGATTGTACTCTGTAGCCAACTTATTCTTAATGGTACGAACAGGGTGTCCTACAACAGAAGCGGAAATCACAGTATCGATATCTTTAGCCTTCAAAATCTTATCCTTGAAGTTTTGGTGAGCGTTAGATTCTTTGGCAACAGCGAAACGCGTACCAACCTGCACAGCTTCTGCTCCAAGCATGAGAACAGCAGCCATACCACGTCCATCAGCAATACCACCAGCCCCAATAACCGGGATAGATACCGCATCTGCAACTTGTCGAACAAGAGCCATAGTTGTCAATTTACCGATGTGACCACCAGCTTCCATACCTTCTGCAACAACAGCATCCGCTCCAAGTTTTTCCATGCGTTTAGCAAGTGCAACTGATGGGATAACTGGAATAACTGTGATACCGGCTTCGTGGAAACGTTCCATATATTTACCTGGGTTTCCTGCACCAGTTGTAACAACTTTTACACCTTCTTCAATAACAAGGTCAACAATATCGTCAACAAATGGCGACAAAAGCATAATATTAACACCGAATGGTTTGTCAGTGATTTGTTTCACCCTGTCAATATTAGCTTTTACCACTTCTTTAGGGGCATTACCGCCACCAATAATTCCGAGTCCACCAGCATTTGAAACGGCTCCAGCCAAGTCACCATCAGCAACCCAGGCCATACCACCTTGGAAGATTGGATATTTAATTCCTAACAGTTCTGTAATACGAGATTTCATTTTTCACCTTTTTCGATTTTCTAATCAAATAAATAGTTTAATAATCAAAGTAATTTTATAAACAAATGAGAATATCCCTAATAAGAATATTCTCTATACCCTGCTTATTTAGTTTTCTCTTCTACGTAAGCAACAAGGTCACCAACCGTGTTAAGACCTTCTTCAGTTTCGATTTGAATATCGAATTCATCTTCGATTTCTGAGATAACTTGGAATACATCAAGTGAATCAGCATCAAGTTCGTCAAAAGTAGTTTCTACTTTTACTTCTTCTGCATCTTTCCCAAGTTCTTCAACAATGATTTCTTGTACTTTTTCAAATACTGCCATTTTATTTTCTCCTTTAAGATAAATATATTTCTTATAATCTATGCTGGTGCATAATTTATATAACTAGATTTTAACAATTAGACTGCCCCATGTCAAACCCCCTCCAAAACCTGAGAGAAGAATTGTTTGATCACTGCCTAACTTAAGAGTCTCATTCGCCACATTCTCAGAAAGCAAGATTGGAATACTTGCTGCACTGGTATTACCATAAGACATCATGTTAGCCAGAAATTTATCACGACTAACATCAATTTTCTTAGCCATAGTATCCAAAATACGAATATTAGCTTGATGAAGAAGGAAGTAATCAGGTTCACCTTTTTCTTCAACCAATGCTTTAATACTCTTCGAAACAGTCTTCACAGCAAAATCAAAGATTGCTTTACCATCCATTTGCATATAGGGATTAGGCTGCTCAGTACCATCAGAATAAGGCGAAATAACTGCAGAAGCTCCCGACTCAAGACCGCCCTTGCTACCGTCGGTATTTAAAGATTCACCAAAAAAGTGTTCTTCTTCAGATTCTTCTAATAAAACACCGCCAGCCCCATCTCCAAAAAGAACTGCTGTTGCACGATCAGACCAGTCTAAAGTTTTTGAAAGAACTTCAGCACCAATAACTAAACCTTTTTTGTAAGCTCCTGACTTTATCAATTTTTCTGCGGTTGCCAAAGCAAAGACAAAACCACTGCATGCCGCAGTAATATCAAAAGCGAAGGCATTAACTGCTCCAATTGTTCCTTGAACGCGTGCTGCCACTGACGGCATTGAGTTATCAGGAGAAATCGTTGCAACTAAAACAAAGTCTAGCTCTTCAGGAGATAATCCCGACTTTTCCAACAGCTGATAAGCAACATTGGTAGCTAAATCACTTGTATTCTCATTTAATGAAATGCGACGTTCTTGAATCCCTGTACGTGAGCGAATCCACTCATCACTGGTATCCATGATTTTAGATAGGTCATCGTTGGTCACGACCTGAGCAGGTGCATAATGGGCAACCTGACTAATTTTTGCAAATGCCATTATTTCAACTCCTCAAGAAAGGCATGGAGATTTTCTAAACCTTTGCTCATAACCTTTAATTCCTCGTCGTTAAAGCCTTCTGTAATCCGCATCACCATTGATTTATGGAAACCACGGTGAAGACGATATACCAGACGACCTTTTTTAGAAAGTGATAGATGGACCACACGACGATCAACAGATGATCGCGTACGAATAATATATCCTTTCTTTTCAAGTTTATTGAGAGAAGTTGTTACAGTACCAAGGGTTAACATAAGCTCTCTAGCAACTGCACTTGGTGTCGTATCTGGATGTGTACCAATAACATCAATGGTATGCATTTCCTTGAGGGAAATATCATTAAACTTTGAATTTTTCAAACTTGCTTCTTCGATAATAACGACGTTATTAAAAATATCAACAAGATAGCCATTAATTTTATCGTAATCCACACCAGACTCCTTTCAATAAGATTTGATTATCAAATTATATCAGACTCAAACTAATTTAGCAAGTCCAATTTGAAAGCTTTAGTTTTAATTTCTGAAAACAAGTTTATTTTCCTTGGAATTTAGGGCGGCGACGTTCACTATAAGCACGTACACCTTCTTTAAAGTCCTCTGTAAATGCAAGAGATTTCTGCAAATCAAGCTCTAGCTTAGCGTATTTTTCCCAACCTGCAAATTCAGATTCCCAAACCATTTCTTTAATTGCTTTGAATGAATTAACCGAAGAACGATTTAATTTCTTAATCAATTGACTCACTGTTTTCTCAAGTTTTTCTGAATCGACTACCTTGTAAGCAATCCCCCAATCTAAAGCTTTCTCAGCTGACACAGGCTCTCCTGTCATGGTAATTTGAGTAGCACGATTAATACCAATTGAACGAGTCAAAAGGTAAAGACCACCAGCATCAGGGGCCAAACCAACACCTACAAAAGCTTGAATAAATTTAGCTTTTTCAGATGCAATTGTGAAATCTGCTGCAACTGCTAAGTTAGCAGCGGCACCTGCACAGGGCCCATCAATAACCATGATGACTGGCTTAGGCAATTTTTTCAGAGCAAAAGATATTTCATTCACTTGCTCAGCAATACGAACCAAAGATTGTACATCATCCACAGCAACAGCTTTTTTCATTTGATCAAGGTCTCCACCAACAGAAAAGACTTTCCCCTTAGCATTGATAACCAAGAACTTCACAGATGCATCTTCCCCTGCTTCCTCGATTGCAGCCATAATCTCATCACAAACTTGAATGTTAAATCCATTTTGCACTTCAGGGCGATTGAGAGTTAATGTTGCCACTTCCTCTTCAACACTATAAAGAATTGTTTCGTAAGCCATTTTAGCACTCCTTCCGATAACTAGTTACTATATCAAAACCGCATGTTATTTAATTTTTTATCACAATTTTATTTGATATATAGATAATTTGATAATCAAATCATAAGTCGTTATTTCCTAGTATATCATAGTCCACCTAAAGGTCAACATAAACTTATAATTTTTTAATTTGATACCTCAAAACACCGAGGAGACAAGCTCGGTGTTGTTTTCTATTTTATTAAGTCTAAAACATCTGTAAGACTATCCAATAAACCTTTTGCAGCACTTTGATCCATACCAAACTGATTATCTCTAATCGCCCAGACCTCTACATCTGCAGCTACCCCAGCAGCAATTCCTTTTTCACTATCTTCAATGATAAGAGCACGACTTGCTTGCACGTTTAATTGCTTTAACGCTGTCAAATAAATCTCTGGATTGGGTTTACTCTCTTTGAATTCCTCTCCTGAGAGAACAATATCAAAGAAACCTTGCAAACGATTTTCCTCCAAAGCTCTAAAGATATCTGCTTTCACTGAGCTAGAGGCTAAGCCTATTTTCAACCCTTGAGATTTCACTTCATTTAAAACCTTTAAAACATCAGGAAAAATTAATTCTTTATAGGGTAAGGGATTATTTTGTTTATAAGTATTGTACTCTTCTTGTAAAGTTGACACATCCCACTTATCATAATCATCTCTAAGAATATTTTCCCAAACCTGCTTAGTATTTCCACCTATAAAGAAAGACGGGGGTAAATGATCTATTGAAATACCCTTTTGGCCTAAAAAACTTGCCCGTCGATCATAATAATATTTTTCAGTGTCAAAAAGGACACCATCCATATCAAAAATAATTGCCTCTACCACGGGACATCCTCCTTTTCTTCCTTTATTGTATCATAATCAGACTAAATCTTACTCGCTTTTAAAAACAATATGACAAATTATCAGAATTTTGCTATAATTGTAGAATAATTTATAATTTTTTTGGAGTAACTATGAAAGTCATCAAATTTGGCGGAAGCTCACTCGCTTCAGCAACACAATTAGAAAAAGTCTTAAACATTGTAAAATCTGACCCTGAACGCCGCTTTGTCGTTGTCTCTGCCCCTGGTAAACGTAACGATGAGGATACCAAAGTTACAGACGCCCTAATTAAATACTACAAACACTATATAAAGGGTGCTGATGTTAAAGCTGACCAAGAATGGATTATTAACCGCTACCAAGCTATGGTTGATGAACTAGGTTTCAAATCAAAAGAGATGGTAAAAATTGCCAAAGCTATTACTGACCTCGCTACGCTTCCCATCGAGGATAACGATTTCCTCCATGATACCTTCCTAGCTGCTGGAGAGGACAATAATGCAAAATTAATTGCTGAATATTTCCGCAATAACGATATTGAAGCACGCTACGTTCATCCTCGCGAAGCTGGTATCTTGGTCTCAAGTGAGCCAGGCAACGCCCGTATTCTTCCGGGTTCATATGATAAGTTAGAAGAACTTCGTGAATCAGATGAGGTTCTGATTATTCCTGGATTCTTTGGGGTCACCTCTGATAATCAAATCTGTACATTCTCACGAGGAGGCTCTGATATCACAGGCTCTATCGTAGCGGCAGGTGTTAAAGCTGACCTATATGAAAACTTTACAGATGTAGATGGTATTTTTGCAGCCCACCCAGGTGTGGTACATGAACCGCACTCTATTCCAGAGTTGACTTACAAAGAAATGCGTGAGTTGGCATATGCTGGATTTTCGGTTCTTCATGATGAAGCTCTCCTCCCAGCATATCGTGGTAAGATTCCATTAGTTATCAAAAACACCAATAATCCGGACCACCCAGGCACACGTATTATTCTTGAACACCAGGGAGCAACTGTTCCAGTTGTTGGTATTGCTAGCGATGACAAGTTTGTCAGCATCAATATGAGTAAATACCTCATGAACCGCGAGGTAGGTTTCGGACGTAAGGTGCTACAAATCTTGGAAGATTTAAACATCCGTTGGGAACATATGCCTTCTGGAATTGATGACCTTTCAATCATTATTCGAGAACGTGAACTTACCCCAATCAAAGAACAAGAAATCCTCTCTTATTTGACGCGTGAACTTGGTGTTGATGAAGTTGAAATTGAACATGGCCTTTCTATCCTAGTGATTGTTGGTGAAAATATGAGAGACCACATCGGTGTTACAGCGACAGCAGCCAAAGCACTCTCTGAAAAAAACATTAACCTTGAAATGATTTCTCAGGGATCAAGTGAAGTTTCTGTAATGTTTGTAATTGAAACTGAACAAGAGAAAGAAGCCGTTAGAGCGCTCTATGACGCATTTTTCCGTAGCAACAACTAATTTTATAACCTATCTCCTACAAAGGATAGGTTTTTCTTTATAATGAAAATATAGTCAACTCTCACGATACCTAGTCTAATAATAAATTTTCTAATCAATAACGCACAATTTATTCCAAATCAAAAAGCACTAACTTTCGTTAGTACTCTTTTTACAAGATATTTTCGTAAGTTTCACGAACGGCATCTGGCCAAACTGAAGTTTGAACCTCACCTATATGTTTTTTACGTAGCAAGAACATAGCCATACGTGATTGACCAATACCACCACCAATTGTTAGTGGGAATTGGCCATGTAACAAGGCTTGGTGCCAATCCAATTTCAAACGATCTTGGTCACCAGTAATTTCAACCTGACGTTTAAGTGCATCTTCATCAACACGAATCCCCATTGATGATAACTCAAAAGCATGTCCTAATTGCTCATTCCAAACCAAAATATCTCCATTCAAACCATGATAACCCTTCTCAGACTCAGTTGTCCAGTCATCATAGTCAGGTGCACGACCATCATGGGGCTTCCCGTCAGGAAGAACACCACCAATACCAATCAAGAATACAGCACCATATTCTTTAGTTATGGCATTTTCACGCTCTTTCGGTGTCAAATCAGGGTACTTCTCAACAAGCTCTTCTGAATGGATGAAAGTAATTTTCTTAGGTAAGACGGCTTCAATATCGTAACGCGCCTCAACAGCAAGCTCAGTCAAACGAATAACTTTGTAGATTGTCTCGACGGTTTCCTTCAAATACGCAATATTACGATGTCCATCAGGAATAACCTTTTCCCAATCCCATTGGTCAACATAAACGGAGTGCGTTGCATCCAATGAGTCTTCATCTGGACGAAGAGCCTTCATATTAACCACGAGCCCTTCACCTTCATTAAAACCAAAACGAGCCAAAGTATGGCGCTTCCATTTTGCTAATGAGTGAACAACTTCGTATGTTGCGTCAGGAATCTGAAGTACATTAACAGTTACAGGATTTTCAATACCATTTAAATTATCCTGCATACCATCCCCGACCTTACTCAAAATAGGCCCTTGCACTTCAACGACGTCAAGTTTATCAATTAAATACTGTGTGAAAGTATTTTTTACAAAAGAAATTTCCTTTTGTTGATCAATGAAGCTCTTCTTCATACGCTCCTCCTTTAAAAAATCGATAGTCCTATTATACTCCTATTTTTTAGAAAAATAAAGAAATTTTCCAATAATTTTGAAATTTTTTGTTTATCATGTTAGTTTTTATTACATTTCTTAGTCAGCTTTACAACTGCTTCTGTCCGAGCAGTGTGAGGAAACATATCTACTGACTGAATATAGTTCACATCATATACCTTAGCTAAAGAAACTAAATCTCTTGCCAAAGTAGATACATTACATGAGACATATACCATTTTTTTGGGAGTATATTTCAGTATAGTTTTAAGTAACTTACTATCCAAACCCGTTCTCGGTGGATCTACAATAAGAGCATCCGCTCGATACCCTTCCTTATACCAGCGAGGAATAATATCTTCAGCTTTTCCTACCTCATAGTGAGCATTATCCAGTCCAAGTGACTCAGCATTTTTTCTAGCATCTTCGATAGCTTCCGGAATAATATCCATCCCCCGAATGGTGCTCACTTTTTTTGCAAATGCAAGTCCAATAGTACCAACACCACAATAAGCATCAATAAGGTGTTCAGACTTATCCACTTCCAAAGCTTCAACTGCCTGACCATAGAGCACTTCAGTTTGCTTAGGATTCAACTGGTAGAAGGCACGAGGAGAAAGTGCGAAGTTATAGTCTAGAACCTCTTCTTGGATTGTATCTTGACCCCAGATAATTTCTGTCTCTTGGCCATAAATCTCACTGGATTTCGAATAGTTATAATTGACAGCAACTGTTACAATTTCAGGATAACTTAAAGTTAACTCCTTCACTAACTTAGTCAAAGAAACAGGATTAGATGTTACAAAAATTAGCTGGACCTGATTAGACCCTAAAGCACGTCGTATCATAACTGTGCGAATCCCGGAAATTTTGCGCTCATTATAAATCGGTAGCTTGTATTTATCTAGCAAATTTGTCACTTTATTCATAATCGCTTGCGTTAACTCATCTTGAACCAAACAATCATCAATATTGATTAGTCGATGACTTCCTTCCGCAAATAAGCCAGCCTTAACTGAGCCACCAAAAGAACGTATTTGAAATTGTAGTTTAGCACGATAATGTTGTGGTTGCTTCATTCCTATTGTTGGACGAATCTCATAAGACTCAAAATTAGCCGGTTTGAACTTTTTCAAAGCTTGTCCTAACAGGTCCGTTTTAAACTCTAATTGTTTATCATAACGAAGATGCATCAACTGGCAACCACCACACTCTTCATAGACACCACATTCAGGATCAACACGAAACTTGGAAGCTTTATTAATTTTTAATAGTTTTGCCTGAACAAAGTTTCTCTTAACCGAAACAATCTGACAAAACACCTCTTCTCCCTTCAAAGCTCCAGGAACAAAAACCAGTGTTTTTTTATAAAAACCAATACCCTCACCATTGATCCCCATTCGTTTAATCTTAAGCGGGATACGTTGTTTCACTTGTAAATTCATACTACCATTCTAACATTTTGATATAATAATAACTATGAAAATCACAAAAATAGAGAAGAAAAAAAGGCTCTATCTCGTTGAGATAGATAAAAAAGAGAGTCTCTATGTTACAGAAGACACCATCGTCAAGTACATGTTAACAAAAGAAATGGCACTTAGTAAAGATCAGCTAGAAGATATTAAGAACTTTGCACAGTTCTCACATGGTAAAAATCTGGCCCTCTATTTTATTTCCTTTAAACAACGTACTGAAAAAGAAGTAAGAGACTATCTTTTTAAACATGAAATAAATCCACATATAATTCCCCAAATCATTGATAATCTAAAGAAAGACCATTGGATTGATGATTATAAACTCCTAGAAAGCCTAGCTCAACAGAATTTAAATTCAGGAGATAAAGGTGCCTATGCCTTGAAGCAAAAATGGCTACAAAAAGGCTGTGAGAAACAAGTCATTGACGAGGTATTAACCCAATTTGATTTCTCGGAAGTAGCAATTAAAGTAACTTCAAAACTATTACGAAAATATCAGGGGAAATTACCAACCAAATCTCTAAAGGATAAATTGATTCAGAACCTCATTAATAAAGGCTTTTCATTCCAAGAAAGTAAGAACGCTATTAACCAACTAGAACTAGAAGCCGATGAAGAAAATGAACAAGCTCTCCTTTATAAAGAAATAGAAAAGCAATATCAAAAATTTAGTAAAAAATACGACGGTTATGAACTTAAGCAACACCTCACACAATCTTTGTTCCGAAAAGGTTATGACTTTGATGCTATAGCCTCCGCTCTAAGAGAATATTTCTAAGAATTTCCCCTCTTTTCTCAAAATTATGATACAATAATGAAGATAACCGCTATTGTAGAAAGAGGACGCCATGAAATTACCAAAAGAAGGCGACTTTATCACAATTCAAAGTTATAAGCATGATGGTAGATTGCACCGTACTTGGCGCGATACTATGGTACTAAAGACAACTGAGAATGCTGTTATTGGCGTTAACGATCATACCCTCGTTACTGAAGCAGATGGGAGACGATGGGTAACTCGTGAACCTGCTATTGTTTATTTCCACAAAAAATACTGGTTTAATATTATAGCCATGATCAGGGATAACGGCATTTCCTACTACTGCAATTTAGCCAGTCCATATGTTTTGGACCAAGAAGCGCTAAAATATATTGACTATGACTTAGATGTCAAAGTTTTCGCTGATGGTGAGAAAAAATTGCTAGATGTAGATGAGTATGAAATACATAAAAAAGAAATGCATTACTCTCCTGATATTGACTATATCTTAAAGGAACATGTTAAAATCTTAGTAGATTGGATTAACAATGGTAAAGGGCCATTTTCACAATCTTATGTTAACATCTGGTACAAACGTTATCTTGAACTAAGGAATCGTTAAAGTTGTCATAAAAAAGACTAGTAATAAAACTAGTCTTTTTTTGCACAAAAAACCAATGCTTCGGAGTCTAAATCCATATTTAGAATATAACGCCCATCTTCTACTTGAATAAGATATCCTAATAGTTCTAAAGCATCAACAAAAATATTCCTTCTCTTTTGAAGAGCGTACTCCCTTCTTACAAATTTTAAAAGAAATGTTGTGACATGCTTTAAGAAATATTCAGGATTAAGATCACCTAATAAGTTATATAATCTGTTTTGTTCTTCCGTTAATGAAAGATTTTCTCTTAACTTATAAAAATAATTTGAAATCGTAAGATCGTTTCTCGTGATACTTGTGTGTTCAATAATAATCACTTCATTAGTAGAATTAGTCATCTCAGTAACAAATCTACGCTCTAATAGTTCTTGATACGAAGGAGAATCACTTTCAATAAAGAAATGCTGGTATAAATCAATTGTAGAAGGATCTGAAACTAAAGAAATTAATAAACGGTAACGTTTCTCAGACCTCTCAATATAACCAACTTTAACAAACTCCTCAATCAATTTATCTATATTCTTTTGTAATGGAAACTGATTTTTTATTTCTCTCAAAGTTACAGGCTGATAGTGATATAGATAATTCAGCAATTCCATAAAAAAAGGCTGATTACTTAATTTATTTGGGTTAAATTGTATTATCATAACAAGTATTATACCATTAATCAGCACACTAAAAAAAGGCCTACAGAGCCTTTTTACACATTGAAACTTTCAGTCAATTGAGGAACAACTTGCTTCTTACGAGAAACTGCTCCTTTAAGGAAAGCATGGTTATTTTCTAAAACAAAGTTAAAAGCTTTTTCAATTTTATCAGTATTTGATCCGAGTGCGAGAATTTCTGAATTTGAGTTAAGAATATCAGTAATCATTAACACAAAGTCAGAGTACCCGTTACTTTTAATTGAGCTATTGATAGCTTCTTCAATTTCCGCTTGACGTGAAAGAACATCAGAAATATCAACAGTGTTCACCTGAGCAACGCGAACTTGATTCCCATTCAATTCAAATGTTTTTGCATCAATATCAATGAGTTCTTCAGCTGATTTAGAAGAAAGATTAGTACCAGCCTTAAGCATGGCAAGACCATATTCTTCTAAATTGACTCCAGCAAGTCGAGCAAGTTCTTCAGCTACTGCAGGATCTGAAGCATGTGTCGTTGGTGATTTAAGTAAAAGAGTATCAGAAATCAAACCTGACAAAAGCAAACCAGCTACATCTTTAGGAATTTCAACATTATTTTCTTTAAACATGCGATAAACAATCGAAGAAGCTGAACCTACAGGTTCTAAACGCATCATTAATGGATTAGCCGTCTCAAAGTTAGCCACACGGTGGTGATCCACTACTTCAATAACTTCTACATCCTTAATATCTGAAATAGATTGTTGAAACTCATTATGGTCAGTAAGAATAACTTGATTTACCCCCTCAGACTGTGCTGACTCAACAACACGAGGAGCATTTACAGAAAAATAGTCAAGTACAAAAGCAGTCTCTTCATTTGGAGTACCCAAAGCAACAGCCTCAGCCTCAACACCAAGTTGACGTTTCAAATAAGCGTATCCATAAGACGAACCAATAGCATCAGAATCAGGATTTTGGTGGCCAAACACAAAAATTTTAGACATAAATTCACCTCAAAAAATTTTACTATATAATATTATAACATATAAGAAAAAGAAACAAAATAAAAAGAGTAACCTAAGTTACTCAAATATAGTCCGTACGGGATTCGAACCCGTGTTACCGCCGTGAAAAGGCGGTGTCTTAACCCCTTGACCAACGGACCATCTTAATGCCGGCTACATGACTTGAACACGCGACCCTCTGATTACAAATCAGATGCTCTACCAACTGAGCTAAGCCGGCTAACTTTTTTCTAATGCGGGTGAAGGGACTTGAACCCCCACGCCGTTAAGCGCCAGATCCTAAATCTGGTGCGTCTGCCAATTCCGCCACACCCGCATATATGACCCGTACTGGGCTCGAACCAGTGACCCATTGATTAAAAGTCAATTGCTCTACCAACTGAGCTAACGAGTCTCAAATATTTCTACTTGAACGGTCCCGACGGGAATCGAACCCGCGATCTTCGCCGTGACAGGGCGACGTGATAACCGCTACACCACGGGACCTATGGGAGTTAACGGGATCGAACCGCTGACCCTCTGCTTGTAAGGCAGATGCTCTCCCAGCTGAGCTAAACTCCCTATTTGCTAAGCGACTACCGTATCTAACAGGGGGCAACCCCCAACTACATCAGGCGTACT
>OLRQ01000271.1_pt1 | contig 58538 bp, 45 predicted proteins | sample 1671971 | NCBI WGS metagenome assembly OLRQ01 (sample SAMEA3136631, study PRJEB25190) | human gut metagenome | biome: human gut; feature: human-associated habitat; material: faeces | place: Austria | collected 2013
CATACATACAGCAGAGTTTTACAGGGGAGATATCATTAAAGGAATTTGGGGAACATTTCCTGTAGATTTCCTTTCAATCAGCTGTGTATGCAATAAAAATGTACTGATTGAAACGCCATTAAGAAGACTGGATAACGCAAAGAATCCACTTTTTCCCAGTTCAATACGATCTTGTCTGATTGTAGTCAGTGGAGGTGATGTATAAGCAGCGATTGGCAGATCATCAAATCCGATAATGCTGACATCATCAGGAACCTGATATCCGAGCTGTTGGCATTGGATAAGAGCTGCATTCGCAAGGGTAGCTAGGCGAATGCGGACATTTTCTTCTGAATCATAGCTTCCGAGAGATTTCATATAAGTGAAATTCTTCTGCTCCGGTGCACGGAAGGACAGGTGTTTTCCTTGGCGGACTTCATATCCGGCTAACTGCATTTTTTGTAGAAATTCCTCATAGTTGATGGAAGTCCAGATTGCTTTATCAACTGCAACACGTAGCTTGGCTTTCCAACTGGTGCCACGATGATATTCCATGTTCTCTTTATAGCTTTTTCCTTTTTTTCCGGTTGGCATACTGGTGGCAAGTCCATTTTCCTGGCAGATGCGATTACTGATCCGGCAGATTTTATGGTAGCTCCGCTTATTGGAAACATACTTGTGATGATCAACAAAACTTGCTGCATTAAAGATGATGTGGTTATGGATATGATTTTTATCAACATGGGTGCTTATCACATATTCATATTTTCCTTTCAGTACTTCGTTTGCAAATTGTTGCCCTAAGCGATGGGCAGTTTCGGCGTTAACTTCTCCAGGTTTAAATGACTGGATCAGATGAAAAAGATTGATTCGACAAGAAAAACCGCTTATAATTTGAGTAAGGAAGATAAAAATCAGGAGACCAGCTATGAAGTTTTTTGATGCAATATTCAAAAAGAAAAAAGAGACGGAAACTACTGCGAACACACTCGTATCAAAATCAAAGGAAGCTCAGAGCCTTAAAGAATTAGAGGGATTTTTGCAAAAACTGCAGGAAAGTGACCACTATATTGCAAGAAGTGAATACTATGAGCAGGTCAGAGAATATGCAGAAACAGTTTCCTTTATGCGCAAGATGGACGAGGCGGATATGCTGGAGGATTTTTGCAGTAAAAATGGGCTGTCTCCGGAGAATGTGCAGGAGCTGTGCACAAATTATGAGAACATTATATCTTTTGTGGATAATATAAATGAGAATTATCTTTCAAGAAAGAAACAAGAAGAAAAAGAGTATCTGGATAACATTTTGAAAGACATAGATCCTGATATTTGTCTGGATGAAAATCAGAGGGAGGTAATTCTCTCTGATGAAGATTATGGGCTGGTTGTTGCCGGAGCTGGTGCGGGAAAAACAACAACTGTCGCGGCAAAGGTTAAATATCTGGTGGAGAAACAACATATTGATCCGTCGCAGATTTTAATGATTTCTTTCACAAATAAAGCAGTGAATGAGCTGCGGGAACGAATTAACAGAGACTTAAATATTCCCTGTCCGATTGCAACCTTTCATTCCGCAGGAAACGCGATACTTCATAAGAATGATCCCCAGAATTTTAATATTGTAGATTCTAATAAACTGTTTTTTTGTATACAGCGATATCTGAAAGATAAAATTTTGCGGGAGCCGGTTATGGTAAAGAAACTGGTATTGTTTTTTGCGTCATATTTTGATGCGCCTTATGAAGGTGATGATATTAATGATTTTTTTAACCATGTGGCACATGCAAATTATGCGACTATGCGAAGTGAACTTGAAGATTTTCGGACAGAAGTAATAGATCGTAAAACACGAAATAAAGTAACAATTCAGAATGAAGTAGTACGTTCTTATCAGGAAGTAGAAATTGCTAACTTTTTCTATCTTAATAATATTGATTACGAATACGAACCTGTATATAAATATAATATTATGCTGTCCCGTAAACCGTACACTCCCGATTTTATTATCCGTCAGAATGAGCAGGAGATATATATTGAACATTTTGGAATTACAGAAGATGGTCACAATTCGCTTTATACTGAAGAACAGTTGGAAATGTACAAAAAGGCAGTAAATGATAAAATCCTTTTTCATAAAAAACATGGAACAACACTTATTTATACATTTTCTTCTTATAAAGACGGACGAAGTATCTCTGCACATCTGGAAGAGATACTTCGTCAGCATGGAATTGAACTGAAACGCCGCTCTGATGAGGAGGTGGCGAAGAAACTGGTATCTTCGGAAGAAAACAGATACATTAAGAGATTGATTATACTGGTATCGAATTTTATCCGAAATTTCAAAGTAAACGGATATGATGAAGATGACTTTGCGGTATTGAATCAAAAAACAGATAATGTAAGAACAAAATTATTTCTGGAGATCAGCCAGGCATGTTATCTGGAATACAAAAAGTGGCTGATTGAAAATCATGCAGTGGATTTTGAGGACATGATCAATGAGTCTGCCCGTATTTTAAATAATGTAAAGGAAATGAAGCAGAAACTGGACTTTAAATATCTGATTGTTGATGAATATCAGGATATTTCGCGGCAGAGATTTGATCTGGTTAAAGCTTTTTCGGAAGTGACATCAGCAAAGGTTATGGCGGTTGGTGATGACTGGCAATCTATTTACGCATTCAGTGGTTCGGATATCACTCTTTTTACAAAATTTGAAGAAAAGATGGGATATGCCAGACTAATGAAAATTGTTCATACATATCGAAATTCGCAGGAAGTCATTGATATAGCGGGGAATTTCATTCAGAAAAATACTTCACAGATTCGTAAATCCCTTATTTCGCCAAAGCATATTGAAAATCCTGTAATTATTTATACATATGACAGTACAATGAAATCGCCGAATGCGCACAGAAGAAGTGGGGCGGATTATGCAATTGCGTATGCTGTGCAGACATCATTGGAACAGATTATAAAATATGCAAAACAAGATGGAAAAGATCCATATAGTTTAAAAATATTGCTGTTAGGGAGATTTGGCTTCGATGGTCAGCGTCTGACCAGGACCGGTATGTATGAATATGTTAACCGGGGATCAAAGGTTAAATCGGTAAAATATCCGCAGATGAATATTACTTTTATGACAGCACATGCGTCAAAAGGACTGGGCTATGATGAGGTAATTGTAATCAATGGACGCAATGAAACGTACGGATTTCCATCAAAGATTGAAGATGATCCTGTTTTGTCACTGGTTGTAAAAGAGGACAGAAGCATGCAGTATGCGGAAGAGAGACGCCTTTTTTATGTAGCAATGACTCGGACAAAAAACAGAGTTTACTTTATAGCTCCGGAGCAAAATCCATCGGAGTTTCTTCTCGAAATCAAGAATGAATATAAAAATGTTTCGCTTTGTGGGACCTGGTCAGAAGAACCGGTTATTTTGGAGCGAAAAAAATGTCCGGTATGTGGATTCCCTATGCAGCTCAGATATAAACCGGCATATGGACTGCGCCTGTATATTTGTACAAATGAGCCCGAAGAGTGCAGTTTTATGACAAATCATATTATGGGTAAAAAGCTGGGAATTATGAAATGCCCGGATTGTCAGGATGGATATTTAATTGTAAAATTCAGCGAGAACAGACAGTATTTTTTAGGCTGCACCAATTATCAGAATAATGGAAAGGGCTGTAATAAAACATTATCTGCAAAAGAATATTACAAGCTTATGGGCTATGATGTTACCGAACTGGACTGGTTACCCAAAAAGGAAATAAAGGAAGAGAATACGAAACCGCAGCAAAAAACAATAGAATATGTAAGTCATAATGAGCAGCATAAAAATGATAACTGGGAACAGAAAATTCTGGATAAAAATGCGGATTCTGAAAATAGTCGTAAAAAGTATCCGGAATATAAAGGGCACAGCTTGTTTGAAATTGTTGAAACAATCATGAATGCATTGGTTCATATAAGTGAGAAGAAATATTTTGGTGTGTCGATACTGAGTGGTGTTTTGCGGGGATCAAATGCTGAAAAAATAAAAAAGAACGGATTGGACAAAGTAAAAGAATATGGCGCATTATCATATTTGTCCGGGGAAGAAGTTACGAGACTGATCTACTGGCTGATCGGACGTCATTATATTATTAAGACTACGGGGCAATATCCGGTTCTTCATATTACAAGTGAAGGATTAAAATATGTGGAACTGTTTACGCCGAGAATTGCAGGAAATCTTCTGAAATGGCTGGAGACAGAAGCTGACAGGCGGTTATTAGATGAGCAGGATATTTGAGTTTCAGTAAGAAATGTGGTGAATGTTTATGACAAAAGATGAATGGTATGCCCAGCTATTTGAAAGATTTGGCAATTCGAGATTTCGGAGCAGTTTCCATCTGAAGCAGAAAGATATTGATTATATAAATGAAAAAGGGCTTGATACGATCAGGAAACATGCCGAGGATTTTATTGCAAAGAGAGAGGCACCGGCATATATACCGAATGATGGAAAGCAGACACCTATGCGAGGACATCCTGTATTTATAGCACAGCATGCAACTGCAACCTGTTGCCGGGAATGCATCCGAAAATGGCACAAAATGCAGCCGGGACGGGCTTTGAGTCAGGTGCAGCAGGACTATCTTGTGGATGTGATTATGACATGGATTCAAAAGGAACTGGAAAGACAATAAAACATTAAAAGGCAGCGGAAAATCAAATAGAATACGATAATCAGAGATAACTATCTCTGGAGGGACATAAGTGAAAGAGAACCATAAACACCGAACCGGACTTTGCAGATGTATTTTGTTTTTATGCGGGCACTGTTTGTGACAGCAGGTGTATTTTCTGCGATGCCGAAAGTTCATGTACTCTGCGAGCGTAATCAAACCTTTTGTTATGGCATCGACTTTTGATCAGATCAAAAAGGGAAACCTGAAATATAACTCTACGGTCAAAGATAAATATACAAAAACCGGCTGTCATCATACATTGCATCCGGCATCTTCGGCATCAGTCGGTGACGGACAGAGTAATATCACTTCTGCAAAAGACTGTGGTATTCTTCTGGAACATATTTACAACGGAACCTGTGTATCATCAAAATACTCAAAAGAGATGCGGAAGCTCCTGCTTGCTCAGACAAGAAGATGGAAGATACCGTCAGGCATTCCATCCGGAATCAAAGTTGCAAACAAAACAGGTGAAACTTCCAGTGTTGAGCATGATATGGCAATCGTATATGGAAAGAAAAAAGATTACATAATCTGTGTATTTTCAAATACAGGCAGTGAGGATTATGCGCTTCCGCGTATCCGTAATATTTCAAGAACTGTATATAATTATTTGAATTAGGTTTGAAAAACAAAAGAAAACCTCTTCTACCGACTTATTCATCCGCCGGAAAGAAGAGGTTTGATTTTTATATAAAATTATTTCGTTTTATTATGTTCTCATATATACGTGATAGCCATCTTTGCCATTCTGTTTGGTTTCATACAGGGCCGTGTCGGCATTTTTGTAAAGATCCATATAGCAGTTTCCGGCTTCCGGGACGAATGCAATACCAACACTGATCGTGACATGATTTCCGTTCATTTCCTCAAAAGGAAGACTACGGACATTCTCAATCAGGTTTTTAACGCGTGCCGAGGCGATTTCTTTTGATTCGATGTTTCTCATATAAATGACAAATTCATCACCGCCGATTCTTCCGATAATATCATCTTTACGGAAATGGCGGAAAAATGTTTTGGCAAGTTCATGAAGAACTGTGTCACCGACAGCATGACCATACCGGTCATTGACGTCTTTGAACTTATCTACATCGAGAATGACAAAAGTACCTTTTTCATCAGGCATCTGTGTCAGAATTTTATTAATATATGCTTCGGTAGCGCGTTTGTTGTAAGCACCGGTCAGTCCGTCAAGTTCAGCTGTTCTGATAAGTTCTTCATTTTGTTTGCGATTGGTTCGGATAATATAAAGAACAAGCAGGAGAACCAGAATCAGGAATATACCAAGGAGTATGCTTTCATCGGATTTGATAAAGTCATAGGAATCCTGCGCATCAGCGACCGGAATTACATAGCAGATCATCCAGCCGTTTATTCCGAGTCTGGTATAAGAAAGATACTGTGCTGCATCAGAGGCAGAAGCTGTCTGCAGCCTTACAGTACCGTCTTTCTCATTTTTGAAATCCTGCCGGATCTTTTTTAAGGTATCATCGGATAATAAGTTTTGACGTTCATGAAATTTGAAGAAATTATCTCCATATGTAATGTTGTGGTAAGCAGGATCGCCGTCATAAGCAATAATCTCCCCATTCTGGTTAATGATCAGGCTGTATCCGGAATCATCAAATACATCATTAAAAAGCATACGGCTTAGGGCGGTTACATTATAGGTGCCGCCAAGTACAGCGATGATATTACCATTATGATAAACGGGAACACCAAGGATTACCCGCATTTCCTGATCTATACTGCTTTCGAGAGGATCACTTAAGGTTTCTTTTCCTTGCATTGCTTCCTGGAAATATCGTCGCTGTGCAACGTTTTTTTCGGCTCCGTTATCATAATGGGCGGTACCATCTGCTTCGATCAGAGCTGTTCTCTCAAAGTCTGTGTTTTCTGCCATGGAAACAAGAAATTTCATATTACCGTCAGACAGAAGAGAAGATGATTTCCCCATTTCGTCAGCAATACTGTTCAGAAATCCATAATGAATCTGAAGGATGGAAAGAACGTGATCGCTTTGGTGCGAAACTGTACTTGTCATAATGTTCTGTGAGTTGGTATCGATAGAGTTCTGTACTTTTACCAGAAAAATACTGAGGCTTACTGTCATTGCACAGATAAATATCAGGATTGCAGTAATGTAATTAAATGCATGATTCAGTTTCTTTTTCATATTTATCCCTCCTCCGTTTCCCGTAGGATTTGGATAATTACAGTATAAATGATTTTCGGATGTAATGCAAAGAGAATTACCAAATCTGTCTCTGCCAAATGAGGTGAAAGTTACTGTTCACTCCGTTCACAGTAACAGGTGAAATTCAGTATCAAATATGTGAGAAATCATAAAAGAGCAACGAAAATCATAAGAAATATTAGCGAATTATACAATGATATAGTATAATTAAATCATCGTAAGCAAAAATAAAAGGTGAAGTACAGGGGAAAAAGTAAAGATCGGCTATTATCCACGGGAGGATTTATACCAAAAACAGGAGGAAAGATGATCCTTGGGAGGGATGATGTATGAAGAGAAAAAAAGGATACAGAAGTGTTGCTTTAGTTCTTGTACTTTTTATGGTAATTACTGCCGTGATGATGCAGACCGAATGTGAAGTGTATGCTGCAACCCCGGTATCTTCTCACGGACGGCTTTCGGTAAAAGGTGCAGATCTTATTGATAAGAACAAAAAGAAATTTCAGCTTCGTGGTATCAGTACGCACGGAATCAACTGGGATGTAGGATCACCGTATGTAAACAAAGCCGCATTTAAGACACTTCGGAACGACTGGGGAGCCAATGCGGTACGTCTGGCGATGTACACGTCGGAATATAATGGTTATTGTTCAGGTGGCAGCAAGTCGGCTCTTCGAAATCAGATTTACAAAGGAGTTCAGTATGCGACAGATCTTGGCATGTACGTGATCATCGACTGGCACATTCTGAATGATGGAAATCCCAAAAACCATCTCAAAGAAGCAAAATCTTTTTTCAAGACTATGGCAAAGAAGTACAAAAAGCAGAAAAACGTAATTTATGAGATCTGCAATGAGCCGAACGGATGTAGCTGGAAAACGATCAAATCTTATGCGACATCAGTGATTAGGACGATTCGCAAATATGACAAAAATGCGATCATCGTGGTTGGCACACCGACGTGGTCACAGCTTGGATCTGACGGAACCGGAAATGAAGTAGCAGACAGCCCGATTAAAGGTTACAAAAATATCATGTATTCCCTTCATTTTTATGCGAATGAGTGGAGTCATAACCAGTATCTGCCCTCGAAGCTTTCTTATGCGCGTCAGAAAAATCTGCCGGTAATGGTAACGGAGTTTGGGATGTCGGCAGCAAGTGGCGGCGGTGGAATCAGCAAATCATCAACGGGCAAATGGCTGCGCAGACTGAATAAATCGAATATCAGTTATTTTTGCTGGAGTCTGAGTAATAAGAATGAATCCTGTTCCCTGCTTTCATCTAGGACACGCAAGACAAGCGGATGGAAGACCAGTGACTTGTCGGCAGCAGGCAAATATATACGATCAAAATACAGAGCAAGAAGGAGAAGCTGATGAGGCTTCTCCTTTTTGGAAGCAGAGAATGGATATTATGCAGGAAAATTGTGTAAAAACTCTTGACGTGACAAAAAATGAGAGGTAAAATAAAGACACCTTTTAACAAGGTAAAGCATAAGAGCAAATTCTATGAAGGGAATCAGTAGAAGCAGAGGAACCTGTCTACAGAGAGCTGTGTATGGTGGGAAGCAGCGACAGAACTGTTTTGAATATCATCCCTGAGAAGGAAGACCGAACATTTTATAGAATCACCAGTAGGTTTTCACGGTAGCTCCCCGTTACAGGAGACGCGTATGCCGGTACGTTGCAGAATCGTACTTGTTTCAATGGAGAAACAGGGTGGTTGCGGAATGATATATCTATCCGTCCCTGATGGGGCGGTTTTTTTTATGCCCAAAAGATCTGAAACCGGAACAAAATACAAAAAAGGGGAAGAGAGTATGAAAGTTTACAAAAAACTCATGAATGCACTTGCAGCAGTCGAAGAAGTTGTACTGATCATATCTACGCTGCTGATTCTGGTGCTGACAGTGGGAAATGTATTTTCCCGTAAAGTGATCCACCGCTCATGGTCATTCACAGAAGAGCTGGTTGTAGCGGTATTTGTTCTCATTACACTTCTGGCAGCAGCACTTGCATGTCGGAAAGGCGAACTGGTCAGTCTGTCACTGTTTACTGACCGTTTCCCGGAAAAACTGAAAAAACCGTCTGTGATCCTGATCACGGTTCTGAGCATTGTTTTTTCAGCAATTCTTTTTAAATATGGTATGGATAAGGTCATTACCCAGCTTGCAAATGGTAAGAGAACCTTCGTACTGAACTGGCCGGAATGGATTTTCTGGTCCTTCGTACCGATCGGTGCAGGATGCATGATTCTTCATTTTATCGAGTTCTGCCTGGATTTCTGCACAGGATATAAAGAAGAAAAGGAGGACAAATAAATGATCAGTGCTGTTTTATTTATTTCATTCTTCATTTTTTTGATCCTTGGTGTGCCGATTGCAATCTGCCTTGGACTTTCCTCTGTATGTGCGATCCTTTACTCAGGAACTTCACTTACGATCGTGGCAACCAACATGTATGCCGGAATCAGTAAATTCCTGCTTCTGGCAATTCCGTTTTTCGTATTATCCGGTAACATCATGGCAAAAGCCGGTATTTCTAAACGACTGATCGACTTCGTTGATACCTGCGTCGGCCATAAAAAAGGTGGTATCGCCATCGTATGTGTTATCGTTGCATGTTTCTTTGGAGCAATCTCTGGTTCCGGACCGGCAACTGTAGCTGCTCTTGGCGCAGTCCTGATTCCGGCAATGGTAGAGCAGGGAGGATTTTCCGCACCGTTCTCTACGGCGTTGATGGCGACATCGAGCTCGATCGCGATCGTCATACCTCCGAGTATCGCATTCGTTGTATACGCATCCATCACAGGTGTTTCCATCGCTGATATGTTTACAGCAGGTATCGTACCTGGAATCCTGATGGGTGTTGCACTTGTAATTGTTGTTATGCTGGAAGCAAAGAAACACAACATTCAGCCTTCCAGAAAAAAAGCAACTGCAAAAGAACGCTGGGCTACATTTAAAGAGGCATTCTGGGGATTTTTGATGCCGATCATCATCCTCGGTGGAATCTATGGCGGTATCTTTACCCCAACAGAAGCAGCAGCCGTATCTGTTGTATATGGTCTGTTTGTAGGTATGGTCATTTATCGCGAAGTCAAATTCCGTGATCTGATTGATATTTTTGTAGAATCAGCAAAAACAACAGGTGGTATCATGTTGATCGTTGCATGCGCATCCCTGTTCTCTTATGTATGTACAAAATTTGGTATTGCAAACGCTGCATCCGGACTGCTTGCATCCATTGCACACAATCAGTTCGTATTTCTTCTGATCGTAAATATCATTTTCCTGATCGCAGGATGTTTCATCGATGCAAACTCAGCTATGTATATCTTCATCCCGATCATGCTTCCGGTATGCAAGGCACTGGGATATGACGTTGTTGCATTTGGTGTTATGGCAACAGTTAACCTTGCAATCGGTCAGGTAACACCTCCGGTTGGTGTCAACCTGTTCGTTGCAATCAGTATCAAGATCAAAAAAGGTCTGGAGGTTACTCTTCAGCAGATTTCGAAGGCAGTTATGCCGATGATCGCTGCTTCTGTAGCAGTCCTTCTTGTAATTACATATATTCCGGCCGTTTCCACGGCTCTGCCGAAAGCACTTGCAAAGAATGGCGCTTATACAGGAGATCAGTCCTCCTCTGACACAGGAAGCACATCTTCCAAAGATGCAGGAGACGACAATGATTCCTTCAATACTATCGCGGATTACAGTGATCTTGACTGGCCGGAAATGACATGGAACTTTGCATGCTCCACAACAGAGACAAGTACATGGGCTGACGGCGGACGTAAGTTCGGTGAACTTATGGAAAAAGCAACTGGCGGAAAGATCAAAGTCAATGTATATGCAGCAGACCAGCTTACCAACGGAAATCAGTCCGAAGGTATTCAGGCACTGATGAACGGAGACCCGGTACAGATCTCCATGCATTCCAACCTGATCTACTCTGCATTTGATCCGAGATTCAATGTTGTATCCCTGCCGTTTATCTATGATTCTTATGATGATGCAGATGCAAAATTTGACGGCGCAGCCGGAGATAAACTGAAAGAGATCCTTTCTGAGTACGGCCTGCACTGCATGGGTATTGCGGAAAACGGTTTCCGTGAGCTGACTAACAGCAAGCATGAAGTAAAAACTGTCGATGACATGAAAAACTTAAAGATCCGTGTAGCAGGATCCAATCTTCTTATGGAATGCTATAAGAGATGGGGCGCAGATGCTACAAATATGAACTGGTCCGAAACCTACACTGCACTGCAGCAGAACACAGTAGAAGGTCAGGAAAACCCGTTACCGGCAATTGATGCAGCAAGCGTACAGGAAGTTCAGCCGTACTGCTCCATGTGGGATGCAATCTATGACTGTCTGTTTTTCTGTATCAACCAGGAAATCTATGACAGTCTGACCGCAGAGCAGCAGGCAGTTGTTGATGAATGTGGACAGAAAGCTGTAGAGTATGAGCGTTACATCAACCGTTCCGGTGATGAAGAGATTATGAGCCGCTGGGAAGAAAGCAATGGCGTAACCTTCACAAAGAAAGAAGATATGGACATTGATTCCTTCAAAGAAGCAGTTGATGGTGTAGACGAATGGTTTGTTCAGGAACTGAAGAACCAGGGCTATGACGATGCACAGGATCTGGTAGATCTTTTCACAGAAGATTCCATGGATACTGTGGATGACTACAGTGATCTTGACTGGCCGGAAGCAACATGGAACTTTACATGCTCCACAACGGAGACAAGTACATGGGCAGAAGGCGGACGTAAGTTCGGTGAACTTATGGAAAAAGCAACCGGCGGAAAGATCAAAGTTAATGTATACGCAGCAGACCAGCTTACCAACGGAAACCAGTCCGAAGGTATTCAGGCGCTGATGAACGGAGATCCGGTACAGATCTCTATGCATTCCAACCTGATCTACTCTGCATTTGACCCGAGATTCAATGTCGTATCTCTGCCGTTCATCTATGATTCTTATGATGATGCGGATGCGAAGTTTGACGGCGAGGCAGGAGAAAAACTGAAAGAGATTCTTTCAAGCTACGGCCTGCACTGCATGGGTATCGCGGAAAATGGTTTCCGTGAACTGACCAACAGCAAACATGAAGTAAAAACTGTTGATGATATGAAGAACCTGAAAATCCGTGTAGCAGGATCAAACCTTCTGATGGAATGCTATAAGAGATGGGGCGCAGATGCGACCAACATGAACTGGTCCGAAACCTACACTGCATTGCAGCAGAATACAGTAGAAGGTCAGGAGAACCCGTTGCCGGCAATCGATGCGGCAAGTGTACAGGAAGTTCAGCCATACTGCTCCATGTGGGATGCAATTTATGACTGTCTGTTCTTCTGCATCAACCAGGATCTTTACGATACTTTGACACCGGAGCAGCAGGCAGTTGTTGACGAGTGTGGACAGAAAGCCGTGGAGTATGAGCGTTACATCAACCGTTCCGGTGACGAAGAGATCATGGGCCGATGGGAATCCAAGAATGGTGTAACATTCACAAAGAAAGACGATATGGACATCGATTCCTTCAAAGAAGCAGTAGACGGTGTAGATGAGTGGTTCGTAGAACAGCTTAAAGATGCCGGATACAAGGATGGACAGGAACTTGTAGAGCTCTTCGAAAAATAAAAATAAAAAGTTTTAAGACAGAGAAATCCCTGAATTCCGATGGAGTTCAGGGATTTTTCTGCTTGTTGATTAAATGTGCGGACAAGGGTATAATATACTTGTATTATTATGTGATTTTGGACAATGAGGGGGAAATACACGATGAATCCAATCTTGCAAAAGGATATGGAGGACATTTTTTCACGCAATAACAGCTGGGAACGACTGGAGAACAGTACGGTAGTTCTGACGGGTGCGTATGGGATGCTGGCATCTTATATTGTCCATTTTCTGCTGTATGTCAGAACTGTCAAAAATATAAATGTAAAACTAATCGCAGTAGTTCGAAACAAGGAAAAATTTGTGCAGAGATTTGGACATGCAGAGGGATTTGACAGTATAGAGATCATTCAGAATGACCTGTCAGAACCGATAGAGATAGAGGAAGATGTAGACTATATCATTCATGCTGCATCACTGGCAAGTCCGCAGTATTACAGCGTGTGTCCGGTGGATGTACTGAAGCCGAATACAATTGGTAATTATCATCTGCTTGAACTGGCAAAAACCAAAAAGGTAAAGAGCTATCTGCTGTTCAGCTCCTGTGATGTTTATGGGACACCGAGAGTTGACGGATTGATTAATGAGAACGCATTTGGGCATATGGATACGCTTGACATACATAATTGCTACAGCGAGAGCAAACGTATGGCAGAAACCATGTGCCGTGCATTCTGGGTACAGCACCAGGTTCCTGTCAGAATTGCACGGATCGCACATACATATGCGCCAACGATGGATATTCAGAACGATCCCCGGGTTTTTGCTTCTTTTGTGAAAAACATCGCTGCAGGTGAAGATATTGTATTAAAGAGTGATGGTTCCGGAAAGCGCACATTCTGCTATATTACCGATGCGGTTGCCGGTTATTTTAAGATCCTGTTTGATGGTGCGGAGGGCGAGGCATACAACGTTTGCAATACTTCACAGTTTGTAAGCATTCGTGAGCTTGCAGAATGTCTGACGGAGATTTATCCGGAAAAAAATCTTCATGTAATCTGCAAACAGCGCAGTGAATCTGAGAATTATACAGAAAATAAGGCTGTTATCGGGCATGAAAGGATTCCTGACAATCGCAAACTGCAGGAACTGGGCTGGGAGGCCAGAGTTGATATCCGGGAAGGATTCAAAAGGGTGATCCAGTATATTGAAAATGAAAAACAGTGAAACAAAGATCAAAAGAATTTATTTACGGGAGCGCTTATACGGGAATGAAAGATTTCGATTTTAATTTTTATAAAGGCAAAAAAGTTTTAGTAACAGGCCATACGGGATTTAAAGGAGCATGGCTTTGCAGGATTCTGCTGGGACTGGGGGCAGAGGTGACAGGATATGCACTGGAACCACCGACAGATCCGGAACTTTTCGGGCTGCTTGATCTCGAAAAAAATATGAACTCTGTAAAAGGTGATATCCGGGACTTATCCAGGTTATCCGGTGTCCTGAAGGAGACACAGCCGGAGATCGTGCTTCACCTTGCGGCACAGCCGATCGTTCGTGAATCTTATGCGAATCCGGTCTATACTTATGAAACAAATGTAATGGGTACAGTCAACATACTTGAGGCAGTAAGACTTGCAGGAAGTGTAGCTTCTTTTCTGAATGTTACTACGGATAAAGTATACAAAAACAATGAATGGGAATGGGGATACCGTGAGACGGATGAACTGGATGGTTATGATCCATATTCCAACAGTAAATCCTGTTCAGAGCTTGTTACACACAGTTACGAAAAAGCTTTCCTTAAAGAAGTAGGTATTGCGGTATCTACTGCACGTGCCGGAAATGTAATTGGTGGCGGTGACTTTGCAGCAGATCGTATCATTCCGGATTGTGTCAGAGCTATGGCTGATGGCAGAGAAATTGCTGTGCGTAATCCGCATTCCACCAGACCGTATCAGCATGTACTGGAACCGCTGGGTGCATATCTGATGATTGCCGGTGTGCAGTATCAGGACAGCTCGAAAGCCGGTTCCTATAACGTAGGCCCGGGAGATGAAGACTGTATTACCACCGGAGAGCTTGCCAATCTCTTCTGTGAGGCGTGGGGAGAAAATGCAGTATGGAAAAATCTGTATCAGGGTGGTCCTCATGAAGCCAATTTCCTCAAGCTGGACTGCTCCAGGATCCGCAGTACTTTTGGTTGGAGATCACGGTGGCACGTACAGGATGCTGTACGATATACGGTACAGTGGTATCAGGCATGGCTGGAAGGTGCAAATATGGCAGAATATACAGACCGCCAGATAAAAGAATATTTTAGATAAAAACAAAATGGAGAGAAAAGAGGGAATGAAAAAGAATCGGGAAATGTTCAGCGGACTGATGGCATGGCTGGTGTCGGCCTGCTTTTTTCTCGGGTGTTTTGGGAATCAGCAGTTACTGGAAAAGATCAGTAAACTGGGAAACAGCCATATTTTGATCTATGGTCTTACACTGATTCTGTTTTGCCTGGTGTTTCTGGCAGCTATGGGTGTTACCGGAAGAATGCAGGAGAAACAAAGCTGTTCTGACGGAAATGCGGCAGGGAAGAAGCTTCTGTTTTCTGTGCTGCTTCTTTCGCAGATTCCTTTTTGGATCATCTGTGTGGCAAACGAGATGGAGCAGGTCGGATCGGTAGCAGGAAAGTATGGATGGCATACACAGCCGCTTATATTTGGCGTTGTTTTGTTTCTTGCAGAGCTGTTGATTCTGGCATGGATGTATGAAAAAATCTCTGTTCCGAAACATGATGGAGAATGGATCGTCTGGCTGACTTATCTTGTTCTTACGGTACTGATTCTGTATTCTATGTATACACCGAATATTTTTGGCAGGGGAGAATTGAGTGACTCGTATCATGGCCATGCATATTTTAATTCGGTCTATAATATTTATCAGGGAATGCCGTATACACACAATGTTACCAGTATTTACGGACACTATGCTTTGTTTTTTAAGATTCCGCTGAAATTATTTCATGGGGATTTCCGTGCATTTGTCATGATGCTTGCAATGGTCGGTACACTTGCACATGTATGCGCATTTCTGACATTACAGCTTCTGGTGGAAAGCAGAGTATTGCGGATAGCCGGAGCGCTGGCTGTCGCATTTCCAATCCTCGGTATGCGTGGTGGATATTATTGGCAGGTATGGCCGCACAGAGTAGTCTTTCCGATGATTCTTCTGTTGTATGGTGCAGTGATCCTTAAGAAAAATTACCGGGGATTTATAAGCACGGCGGTTGGATATCTGATCTGTCTGCTTGCAGTTCTGTGGAATACGGAGACAGGAATTTTTCTGGCGATTTCGTGGGCGGCTATGTATGTGTCTCGTTATTTTTCAGAAAACCGGGTGAAAATCGGAAAGCTTCTTATAAATACAGCAGCACATAGTGTTGGCATTGTGTTTAGTATTTTGGGTGCATATGGCGTAGTGAATCTGTATAATGTTTTGAAACACAGTCCGGTGAATTCCCTGGAGGATTTTCTGGTGCCGCTCCTTTCAAGCAATTATATGGAAGGGGTTCTTCATCTTGATATGCCGCTTTATCCATGTGCGTATATGGCAGTGATCACGCTGTTTCTTATGGGAACCTCTGTGGGTTTGTCCGGCTGGTTTCAGAAAGAAAAACGACAGTGCTGGAAAAGGGAACTGGTGTTTTTACTGAGTGTGGGTGCGCTGGGATGCATGGTTTATTATATGAACCGTCCGGCGTACCATAACCTGGACTGTATTGCGCTTCCGGCAGTGATCCTTTCGGCATATTTTGGACAGCACGGTCTTACATTTATCAGAAATAAAGAACGGAAAAATTTTGGAAAAATTTCATTGGCGCATGTGTTTCGGGCAGGCGTTGGACTGATCTGTGCAGCCGCTGTGCTTGCCATGTCTACGGGTACAGTGCTGCAGTTTTCACAGAACAGTCAGATAAAAGAAAATTTTCACAACATGGAAGATTTTGAAGAACTGGCAGCTCAGGTGGCTGAGATGGTGCCGGAAAACACACCGGCATTCGGGATCAATATACCGGAAATTTACAGTCTGCTTCATCGAAGAACGGAATGTTTTACAATGGATTTCAGTGATATGCTTGTCCGTTCGGACAGTTTGAAAGAACTGAAAGATCAGCTGGAACATGCCGAAGTCAGAGGCGCTTTTACAGAAAAATCCTCGATGAGAATCTGGAAACGTAACGATCCGGAGACTTACCGGTGGTTCAGGGAACATTATAAACTAAAAGACACGATTTCTTTCCAGCAGGAAGAATTTCAATATTATATAGAAAAATAAAATACAGAAGGAGAATATTATGTTTGAAGAAATGACAGAACAGCAGGCCAGAGAACAGATTCTGGAAATGACAAGAAATTACTGCAACAAATATCATAATCAGAAGAAACCATATCAGGAGGGCGACCGTATTCCATATGCGTCCAGAGTATACGATGCAGATGAAATGGTAAATCTTGTAGACAGTTCTCTTGAATTCTGGCTGACAGCCGGACGTTATACAAACGAATTTGAACATGCATTTGCGCAGTATCTCGGTGTGCGTTACTGCTCACTGGTAAACTCCGGATCTTCCGCGAACCTGCTTGCTTTTATGACGCTGACTTCTCCACTCCTGAAAGAACGTCAGATCCTTCCGGGAGATGAGGTGATCACGGTTGCGGCAGGTTTCCCGACAACGGTTTCTCCGATGATTCAGTATGGGGCCGTACCGGTATTTGTCGATGTGACCATTCCACAGTACAACATTGATCCTTCCCTTCTGGAAGCTGCATGGTCTCCGAAGACAAAAGCTGTCATGCTAGCACATACACTTGGAAATCCATTTGACCTGAAAGCAATAAAAGAGTTTTGTGATCGACACAACCTGTGGCTGATCGAGGATAACTGCGATGCACTCGGTTCTGTCTATACGATTGACGGTGAGGATAAACTGACAGGAACGATCGGTGATATCGGAACCTCCAGTTTTTACCCGCCACATCATATGACAATGGGAGAGGGTGGTGCTGTTTATACAGACAATCCACTTCTGAACAGAATTGCACGTTCTTTCCGAGACTGGGGAAGAGACTGCATCTGTGCGCCGGGTCAGGACAATCTTTGCGGTCATCGCTTTGACCGCCAGTATGGTGAACTCCCGGTTGGCTACGATCACAAGTATGTATATTCTCATTTTGGATATAACCTCAAAGCAACTGATATGCAGGCTGCGGTCGGCTGTGCACAGCTTAAGAAGTTTCCATCCTTCGTAGAGCGCAGAATTCACAATTTCAATTATCTGAAAGAAGCACTCAAAGGAACGGAGGACAAGCTGATTCTTCCGGAGGCTTGTGAGAATTCCAGACCGAGCTGGTTTGGTTTCCTGATCACCTGTCGTGAAGGTATAGACCGTAACCAGATTGTTCAGATGATCGAAGCAAAAGGGGTACAGACGCGTATGCTGTTTGCAGGCAACCTGACAAAACATCCGTGCTTTGACCAGATGCGTGCAACCGGCAAGGGCTACCGTATTGCCGGAACACTCGAAAATACAGACCGTATCATGAAAGATACTTTCTGGATCGGTGTATATCCGGGAATGACAGATGAAATGCTGGAAGCTATGGCAAATGCGATCAAAGATGCAGTGAATGGAGTAAAATAAGATGATTTTAGATGAAAAACTGCGTTGGGCAGGATTTTGGATACTGGATGGACTGCGTGGCGGTCAGACCCGTAAATATTATGACAGGATCCGCTACGCGTGGAAAGAAGGAAGTTCTGTTGCGGAGACAGAAGAAAGAATCCGGAATCTGATCAGACATGCAGTAAAAACAACAGATTTTTATAAAGATTATCCGGAAGACACACCACTTGAGAAACTTCCGGTCGTAAATAAAGATACATTTCGACAGCATTATGACAGCTTTCTTTCATCAACTTATAAAGATGCAGAAGATAATCGTGTGATGTGTACCAGCGGTTCGACCGGTACACCACTTCGCATGATCCAGAACAAAGACAAAATCTGTCACAATACTGCAGGTGGTATTTTTCTCGGGGCAGCAGCCGGATATTATATTGGAATGAAAGAAGCATTTATCCGTGTGTGGGTAAATAATGTCCGCAAAAGCAAATTACGCCTTTTTCAGGAAAATCTGATCATGATGGACAGTTCCCGGATGGATGACAAAGCGCTTGCCGGAATGCTCGATGTGATCGAAAAGAAAAAAGTCAAATGCCTTGTCGGATATTCTTCTGCACTTGGTGAGCTGAGTGAATATATCCGAAAAACCGGACGGGACTGCAGTAAATTCCGGGTAAGGGCGATCATCCCGATCTCTGAGACGATGCCGGAACCTGTGCGCCGCACACTGTCAGAACAATTTGGCTGTCCGGTGCGTGCATGGTATTCCAACGAAGAAAACGGCATTATGGGTCTTCAGAATGAAGACAATGAAGGCTATCATATTGATACCGAAACTTATTATTATGAAATATTAAAAATGGATTCTGATGAGCCGGCAGAACCGGGAGAACTCGGAAGAATCGTGATTACAGATCTTTTTAACTATGCATTTCCGATCATTCGTTATGACAATGGCGATACAGCGGTGGCAGTCCGCAAAGAAAAGAACGGTCGTTTTAAACTTTATCTGTCTGTGCTTTACGGACGGCGTAGTGACCTGATCTATGACTGTGATGGCAAGGCAGTCACACCATATATTATTACGAATAATCTCTGGGATATTCAGGGTGTAAAACAGTATCGTTTTATTCAGGAAGATGTACAAGATTATACGATCTGGCTGAACGGAGATCCGGAAAAGATGGATCAGGAGGAGATTCTTCGCAGGATCCGTCCGTATCTGGGCGAGGAAGCCCGCATTAAAATTGAGATGGTTGATGAGATTCCGGTGCTTGCTTCCGGTAAACGTAAATACATAGAAAACCGCTGTCAGAAATATCAGCAGCATAAAGGATTCTGTGGCTGATATGCAGGAGGTAAAGATTTGAAAGACCGGGAACAGAAAAAAGGAATTGCGGTAAACACCCTGTATACGATGGGCGGACTGCTCTGGATGAATGCAGTCCTGCAGATCGTGGTAACTCCGCTTCTTAATCGACTGATGGGAGCAGAACAGCTCGGCAATCTTCTTTATATTACCGGTCTTGTGGCAATTATCTGTCCGTCAGTGGGACAGGCATTAAATACAAGTCGTCTTGTTGTCCGCAGAGACTGTGAAGTAACAAACGGAGATTATGACTGGTTGCTTCTGATTTTTGGTGCCATTGGAAGTTTTGTCGCTCTTGTGATGTCAAGAAACAGTATTACCAATATGGCTATGGCAGTCGGCGTTTTTATCATGTTTATGCTGACTGTTTTTCGGTATTATGGAGATGTGGAATATCGTCTGAACCTGAATTACCGGAGATATTTTATTTATTATCTGCTGATCGGAATCGGATATCTGGCAGGATTGGGTATATATTATGTAACAGGACAATGGGTATGGATTTATCTGATCGGCGAGGGCGCCGCGCTTATTTTTGTGGGAATTACAGGAAAAGTTTTTCACAATTTCTGGAACAGGAGCAGATTTTTTTCTGCTGCACTCAGCCGTGGATTTTTCCTTATGTTGTCGTATCTGGTCACGAATACTACGTTGAATATTGACCGCCTTGTGATACGTCAGGTACTTGGAAATGAGCAGGTAACATGGTACTATGTGACTTCACTGATCGGGAAGACTCTGGTTCTTCTGATCGCTCCGATCAATACGATTGTGATTTCTTATCTCACAAAAAGAAAAGAGCGTCTGACACGTTTACAGTATGGCAAGGCAGCACTTGCAGGAGGAATCGTAAGTTTTGTATTCTTTCTTGCCTGCCAGGTGGGAACACCGCTTTTTGTATGGCTCTTTTACAGAAATCTCTATGATTCGGTAAAAGGCATTGTAACTGTTGTAAATCTGGCGCAGATTCTTGGATTATATTCTGCGTTTCTGTTTATTCTTGTGCTGACATTCACGGATGAGAGATGGCAGCTTGGCCTACAGCTTGCACATTTTGGAATACTTCTTGCAGTGTCGATACCGGTAGCAAAAATGTATGGACTGACAGGATTTGCCTATGCGTCACTTGGTGCAAATATTCTGCGTGTGGCGGCTGTGATCATTCTGGGACTGGTGAAAGCACAAAACGGAAAGGAAAGTAAAGATGAATACAGGTGAAGTACTTAGAAGGACTGTTTTTAATCTGCTCGATGCCTCAAAGGGCGACAAACTGCAGAAATTAAAAGAAGTGAATAAGCGGGAGATTGTGGAAGGTGTAACGGAAGAATATATGGAACGCCGCCTGAAGACCCTGCTCGATTATGTAAAGAAAAATTCTTCCTTTTACCACAAACATCCGGAATGGAAAGAACTCAAAGATTTCCCGGTCATGACAAAAGGTGACTTTATTGAACATTATGATGAGGTTCTTGTAGACCATTATCAGGAACAGGGTAAACTTTACCGTCTGAGCACAAGCGGTTCTACAGGCACACCGTTTACAGTACTGTGTGACGGTGACAAAATGAACCGCATCAATATGAATTTTATCTCCTGCATGGAGCTGAATGGGTTCCGTATGGGAATGAAGCGTGGTGAATTCCGCGCGTGGATAAAGGGAAAAAATACGATCAGTAAGTGGAAATCTTTCAAAAATAATCTTATCATGGTGGATATCTCCAATATGGGAGATGAGTCTCTGGAAAAAATTTGTCGGGATATTGAGAAAAAGAAGATTCAGGTACTCGTTCCGTATTCAAGTGCACTGACTGCACTGACACAGTATCTGAAGAGAACGAAAAGAGACATCAGCCGCTGGCAGGTCGAAATGATCTATACAATGGGAGAGGCGCTTCCGCAGGAGACATATGATCTGGCAAAGGAACTGTTTGGTTTTACTCCGGTTCGAACTTATGGAAATAACGAGAATGGTTTTATTGCGGTTCAGCTTGGCGAAGATCCGGAATATTCCATCGATATGTTTAACTATTATCCGGAGATTCTTAAGATGGACTGCGATGAACCGGCAGAACCAGGTGAACTCGGAAGAATCGTTGTGACGGATTATTACAATAAGACATTCCCGATGGTACGTTATGATACCGGAGATACAGGAATGATGCGAATCGACCGGGATGAAAAAGGCCGCATCCATGGCAAATATGTGGAAATCTATGGCAGACGCGGATCTCTGATGTATAACACAAAGGGCGAACCACTGTCCATTCATGTGTTCATGAACACACTTCTGAAATTTGAGGGAGTGGTTTATCAGGCCAGATGCATCCAGTGGGGCGAAAAAGAATACGAACTGCTTGTCAATGCAGACAGAGAAAAACTGAATGTCGAGGAGCTCCTTGCAGCTTACCGCCATTATCTGGGCGAGGATGCAGAAATCCGTATTACTTATGTAGATGAGATTCCGATTCAGGCATCCGGTAAATTTATGGTCTGCGAGAATAAGTGGAATGGAAGGAAATAAGCTTTATGAAACAGAAAGTATCTGATTATATAGCGGATTATATTGCAAACTGGGGAATTCGGGATGTGTTTACAGTGACGGGTGGCGGTGCCATGCATATGAATGATGCTTTTGGGCATCATCCGAAACTGCACTGCACTTACCAGCACCACGAACAGGCATGTGCGATGGCAGCCGAAGCATATGCACGTATGGATAACCGTATGGCAGCAGTCTGCGTGACGACGGGGCCCGGGGCGACAAATGCCATAACAGGTGTGCTTGGCTGCTGGATGGATTCGATTCCCATGATTGTTTTTTCCGGACAGGCCCGATATGCAACGACAGTTGCAGCTTCCGGATTAAAGCTTAGAAGTATGGGAGTGCAGGAATGCAATATCGTTCCGGTTGTAACTTCGCTTACAAAATATGCACAGATGGTAATTGATCCAAAAGAAATCCGTTATCATCTGGAAAAAGCACTTTACATGGCGGTGAACGGAAGACCGGGACCGGTATGGCTGGATATCCCGCTGGATGTACAGGGGGCAACGATTGAGACGGAGGATCTGAGAGGTTACGACCCGAAAGAAAATCCGGAAGAAACACCTGCGGCGATTTCACAGGATGTAGTAAAAGCAATTGTGGACAGGATTGCACAGAGTCGTCGTCCGGTACTGTTTCCGGGAAATGGTGTGCGGCTTGCCGGTGCGATAGAAGATTTCCACAGACTTGTAAATATTCTGGGAGTTCCGGTGATCACAGGAATGAGCAGTGTAGATGCACTGGAATCACATCACCCATATTTTGTCGGAAGGAGTGGAGGAACCGGAACACGTCCGGGAAATTTTGCACTCCAGAACAGTGACGTACTTCTTTCCATAGGCAATCGTCAGGGATTTGCGCAGACAGGCTTCCAGTATCAGGACTGGGCAAGAGAGAGTTTTACAATATTGAATGATATTGATGAAAATGAACTGAAAAAACCAAATCTTCACGTAAGTCTTCCTGTAGTCGGGGACGCGGGCGAGCTGATCCGCAAACTGATCTGTGAGGCAGGGCGTCGCGGGGCAGACGAAAAACATCCACTGTTTCAGGGAGAGGACTGGGTTCATCAGTGTCAGATCTGGAAACAGAAATATCCGGTGGTGACTGCGAAACATTACGAAACAATAGAAGAAAGCTGCACCAATATTTATGCTTTTTATGAGGAACTGTCGAAGGCAATGCACGAAGGCGAGACACTGATGGTCAGTGTTGGAACTTCAAGAGTTGCCGGAAGTCAGGCATTTCAGGTAAAAAAAGGTCAGCGTTTTATTACAAATCCGAATACAGCTTCTATGGGCTTCTGCCTTCCGGCAGTGACAGGTATCTGCGTGGCACATCCGGGAGAATCGGTGGTCTGTGTCACAGGTGAAGGAAGTCTTCAGATGAATATTCAGGAATTACAGACTATCCGTCAGAATCGGTTTCCGGTGAAACTGTTTGTGATCAACAATCAGGGATATCATTCTATCCGCCAGACTCAGCAGAGCTATTTTGCACCACCGCTTGTAGGTGTGGGCGAGGAGAGCCGGGACTTAAGTTTTCCGGATCTTGAAAAACTGGCACCGGCATATGGCTTTACTTACAGAGCAATCCACCATGCGGAGGAACTTCCGGAAGTGATACGGGAAGTGCTGGAGATGGATGGAGCGGCAGTATGTGAGGTTTATGTAACGAAATATCAGAAGACGGAGCCAAAGACTTCTGCGAAAAAGCTCGAAGATGGATCAATGGTATCTGCTCCGCTTGAAGACATGTATCCGTTTCTGGATCAAAAAGAACTGGAAGAAAACATGTATATTCCGCTTCCAAAGAAATACTGACAGCGGAGGAAATCAGAATACAGGAGAATGAAGATGAGGAAGAAAATTTCAATTGTAATACCGACTTACAATGAAGAGGCAAATGTAGTACCCCTCTCAAAAGCGGTAATAGAAGTGATGGAGCGGGATTTAAGTGAATATGATTACGAAATCCTGTTTATCGACAATCACTCCAAAGACAACACACAGGCATTGCTTCGCGGCCTGTGTGCAAATAATAAAAAAATCAAGGCGATTTTTAATGCGAAGAATTTCGGACAGGCACGTTCACCGGTATATGGAATGAAACAGGCATATGGAGACTGCGTGGTACGTCTGACAGCAGATTTTCAGGATCCGGTTGACATGATTCCGAAATTTGTCCGTGAATGGGAAAAGGGAACAAAGATTGTCATCGGAATCAAGAGTGCAAGCAAGGAACGCAGGACCATGTACTGGATTCGTTCCTGCTATTACCGGATGATCAACAAAATTACAGATATTGATCATATCAATCAGTTTACCGGTTTTGGACTGTATGACAAAAAATTTGTAGATGTTGTGCGTGATCTGCATGACCCGCTTCCATATCTTCGAGGCATTATCGCGGAACTGGGATTTGACTATACCGCAATTGAATATACGCAGCCGAAGCGTCGTGCAGGAAAGAGCAAAAATAACTTCTACAGCCTGTATGATTATGCGATGATAGGAATTACTTCCTATTCTAAAGTAGTGATGAGACTTGCAACTTTTGCAGGATTTATTATCGGTGGTTTAAGTATGGTAGCTGCAATTGTTTATCTGATCATGAAACTGATGTTCTGGAATCGTTTTTCAGCAGGCATTGCGCCATTGCTGATCGGAGTATTTTTCCTCGGAGCACTGCAGCTGTTCTTTATCGGATTTCTTGGAGAATATGTCCTGAGTATCAATACAAGGGTGCTTGACCGACCGCTTGTTGTCGAGGAAGAACGTCTGAATTTCGATGAAGAGGAAACAGAAAAAGAGGAGGATATACAGTGACAGATACAAAGAGAAAACCGATTTGGAAAAATGAACTGGTATGGCTTTTTCTGATCACGAGCGGACTTTTTACACTCCTGTACAGCAAATTTCTTCTGGGCGGTTTCGCGTATGTGTTTACAGATTGCGGAGCGGATACTTTGCAGATCAATTATGCGCAGTATGAAATGTTTTCTTCACTGTTCAGAAGCGGAGACAGTGGTTATGCACTGCAGGCAGGACTTGGGATGGATTTGTCTTCTTACTGTCCGGCATATCTGATTCCGTATAATCTGCTGCTGATTCTTGCGCCGCAGAGACTGCTTCCATGGGCAGTGCTTGCATCTGCATATTTGAAGCTTCTGACGATGTCTCTCGTGGGATATCTGTTTTACCGCAAACTGATGGGAGAGGGAATCGGAACGATGGCAGCTGCACTTGCATGGACCTTTTCCGGTTATGTGATCCTCTGGGGACAGCAGTACGGATTCTGTACATGCATGGCACTTTTTACTGTTTTTATGTATTTCCTTCAGTGTTATCTTAACGGAGAAAAACGCTGGAAAAATGCCGGACTTGTACTTACAGTGACAATGTTATTGTTTGCAAGTTATTATTTCCTCTATATGATTGCTTTTTTTGCTGTATTTTATGTAGTTATATACAGCATAATGCAGAAACGCTCCATCAAGTCTGCAGCAGGAAAAATGATTGGTCTTGGGGGAATGGGAATACTCGGTACACTGATCGGTGGGATCGCTCTTGTGCCGATTGCAGATACATTCCTTGAAAGTGCGCGTGCAGGTGCAGTGAGCGGAGGAAGTACTTCAGGTTTGTTTCATCCATATAAGGGAAAAACACTGGGAACAATTTTTGCCCGATTTTTTTCCAATCAGATGCTTGGTATCGATAAAGAGTATTCCGGAAATCTCAATTATTATGAGGGCATCGTACTGGCAGTCAGCATTCTGACAGTTTTTGCAATCAGCTATTTTCTTGTAAAAAAGGCGACCAGGATAAAGGCGATTTTTCTGACTGCGTTGATGGTATTTCTGGTTGTGATGCCGTTTACCAGCCGTGTGCTTGTATTTACCAAAAACTCACATCGTTGGTGCTTTATGATCTGTTTTGTAGAAGCGCTTGCCATTGGACTTTTCCTGCAGGATGTTTTCCGCGAGAAAAACAAAAAAACGGTACTGTGCGGCGGTGCGCTTGCGACCATTATCTATGCAGCAATGATGGTATTTGTATACAGCTTCAAAAATATCAAAGTAAATAATAAAATTGCTGCAGAGGTCTGTGCCTTTTTTGTGGTATATCTGCTCCTTCTGGTGGGGGGAACGAGAATCAGAAAGCTGTACAGGATATTCCCGGCTGCTGTTTTGCTGGTGCTTGTATGTGAGCTTTTTGTACTGAATTATCCATCACTCTGGCACCGTGAGTCACCGACCAGAAGTCAGCTGGCAACCGAATACTATAATGATGGTACGAAAGATGCGGCAGCTTATCTGAAAGCACAGGATGATTCCTTTTACCGCATCGAAAAGTCCTACAGGTCGACCGCGGAAAATGATGGAATGGCACAGGGTTACAATGGATTGTCGACGTATATGAGCACAAATCCGTCATCACTGGTAAGCTATCACAAGATGTACGGACCGGAAAGCATTTCTATTAATTTTGTGGATTTTAATAACGATGATTATATCCGAAGTTCTCTGCTTGGAACCAGGTATCTGTTTGGAAACGCAGGGTACAATGCTCCACAGAAGGTATATACACCGGTGGGAGAAGCCGGGGGCAAAACCATATTCGAAAATAATTATGCACTTCCGTTTGGATATCTTTATGATAAAGAATGGAATGCAGACGGACTTGAAAAATTATCAGGACTTGATAAGACGCTCACTTCTCTTTCCGGATTTTATTATACCGATGCAAAAAAGAGCGGCTCTTATGAGGATGCATCTCTGCCGGAGGGAACAGATACTTCTCTGATGGAGAATGTGAGTGAAGCAGTCGACTGCACGATGGAAAACAATGACAACGGCATTACCGTTCGTGACCTTGGTGCAGATCCAAATGTGATCTTTCCGGGAGTGGAATCCGACTTTGCAGATGAAAACAAATTATATGGACTTTCTCTGACAATGGACGTATCTGAGGATACCGAGATGGCAGTTTATTATCAGACAGAAGGCGACAGGGGATTTTCGGCAGATAAAGTTTATACTTTCTCCATCACGAAGGAAAATAATACGTGGGAACATGTGCTTCCGTCAGGAATCACAGCGCTCCGCGTTGATGTGAGCACTCAGATCGATTATGCGACGATCAAAGATTTTGAAGTGAAATCGTATGACCTCAATGCAACCGGTTATACAGTGCTTAAAAATTCCGGCGTGACGGATGTAAGTTACAGTGACAGCACTTATCAGGCACAGGTGGCAAACGATACACAGGAAAATGAAATGCTGTGTGTACCGCTCTTCTATCAGAAGGGATGGACTGCCCGAATCGACGGAGAAGAGGCAGAAGTTTCCAATATCAACAGCGGACTTTGTGGAATCGAGATTCCATCCGGAACACATGAGGTTGTTCTGCAGTATGAGACACCATACAGAAGTCTGGGTCTGGGACTGACCATTGTCGGAGTTGTAATCTTTATACTTGTTTTTAGTCAGAATTTATATAAAAATTTCATAAAATTGTGTTAAAATTCGTAAGAGTGTGTTATAATGGATGCATGAACAACAAAACAAGTTGTTTATTAAATATCATCCAAAATAAACAGCAAAGGGGATGGGATTATGAAATTTATTATCAGCGGAAAAAACATCACAGTATCTCCGGGACTCAAAACAGCCGTTGAGGACAAACTCGGCAAACTGGAACGGTATTTCACACCGGACACAGAGGTTATCGTAACCTTAAGTGTTGAAAAAGAAAGACAGAAAATCGAAGTAACGATCCCGATGAAAGGAAACATCATCAGATCCGAGCAGGTAAGCAACGATATGTATGTATCTATCGATCTGGTAGAAGAAGTCATCGAGCGTCAGCTTCGTAAATACAAAAATAAAATCGTAGACAAACAGCAGGCTGCAGCAAACTTCCAGAAAGAATATCTGGACAAAGAATATGAAGAGGATGATGAAGTAAAGATTATCCGTACCAAGAAATTCGGGATCAAACCAATGTATCCGGAAGATGCATGTGTACAGATGGAACTTCTGGGACACAATTTCTTCGTATTCTTCAACGCAGAAACCGAACAGGTCAACGTAGTATACAAACGTAAAGGTAACACATACGGTTTAATTGAACCAGAGTTTTGATTCAAAATCTGAAGTGCATGTTGGAATTTGAAGACCTGTGTCGTGCTTGCACGTAAACAGGGATTCAGATGACAACATATAGGGCGGATGCCCTCAACCGAAACGAAACGTAGTGGAGTTGAGGTTGGAGCACTTCAGTATAAGATATGGCACAAATACAGTCCCACCCTTCAGCCGAGGGGTGGGACTTGTGGGTAACAGGCAACAGTTAAAAGGAAAGGAAATATGAATAACAAAAAGAATCTCAAGATGAAACCCGTAGGCAGCGAATATATGGAACAGTATAATGCCCTTCTTCGCTATGTTTTTCAGGTTACCGAGCAGGAGTTAAGTTCGATCGGCTGGCAGGAGCGCGAGATCATCCGCGCAAAATTCCCGACCATGGAAAAGGCAGATGTCATTGGCTGGTTTGACAATGATACTCTTGTTTCACAGGTGGCAGTCTACCCGATGCATGTCAGAATCTTTGGCAAGACTTATGCAATGGGAGGTCTGACTGGAGTCGGCACTTATCCGGAATACTCCAACATGGGACTGATGCATAAGCTTCTGGAACAGGCACTGAAAAACATGAAAGAGAAAGGCCAGGATATCTGTTATCTTTACCCATATTCAATTCCGTACTACAGACGTAAGGGATGGGAACTGATCTCAGACAAGATCTCTTATGAAATTAAGGATTATCAGCTTCCGAAGAACCGACAGGTTCCGGGAGATGTGCGTCGTGTAAAGACTGAGAGCGATGAGCTGAAAGAAACCTATGAACGTTATGCCATGCGTACACATGGGGCAATTCTTCGTGATGATCTGGCATGGAACGAATACTGGCTTTGGGATTCTGATGATATTATGTCTGCAATCTATTACAATGAAAAAAACGAACCGGATGGTTATGTGATCTACTGGATTGCAAATGAGGTATTCCACATCAAGGACATGATTTTTATTAATGAAGATGCCCGCACCGGCCTCTGGAATTTTGTTGCGGCACATTTTTCCATGATCAATCAGGTCGAGGGAGATACCTATACGGATGAGCCGCTGGCATTTCTTCTCGAAGATGCCGGAATAAAAGAAGTAATCTCTCCATATTATATGGGAAGAATCGTAGATTTCGTTTCCTTTATAGAAAAATATCCGTTCAAACCAAGCGTACTTGACCGTGAATGGAAATTCAAACTGATCGATCCGATCATGGAATGCAATCAGGGATATTTTTACCTGACAATCTCTCGTGAAGGGCATGGGCAGGTCATGAGAATCATGGAAAGATGTGAAGATACAATTGATATCCAGACCATGACAACGATGCTGATGGGGTATAAACGTCCGGAATATCTGGCAAAGATCGGACGTATTCAGGCTGCGGAATGGACAATCGATATGCTCGAAGACGCAATTGAACAGCAGACGCCATACATATCGGATTATTTCTAAATCTGTCAAAAGTAAGATTACAAAAATAAAGAAAAGTGTAGCAAAGCTATCAGAAATAATGAATGAGATGGCTCTGTTACACTTTCTTTTTATTTAGATCAGTTTGCTTCCAGTTGATGAATCATACGGTTTATAATCGTTACAGCCTCATCTGGTGTGTAATAAGAATCAGGATCCATTTCTGTCAGAAAACCATGAAGAATATGTAAAATAAAAGGTTCTGTGATAGCGAAAGCCATGTGGTCACCGGAATTTGTCTGGTAAGTGAACGAACAGGTATTTCCGGAGAGAGTCATACGTATATTTTCGGATAAATGACTCAGGGGCTTTTTTAAAATCCGATAGGCTCCGGTATGGCAGCACTGAGAGATATCCTGAAGTATGCGAATGCGCTGTTTAATGTTCAGAGGATGATAGAAATTGGATGGTATTTCTTCGAATAATCCTTCCTGTAAAAAATGGGTCATGCCATATTCAGTAAAGTACACAATAAATTTTCCCTCATTGATTCTACGCATATTATCCGTAAATAAAGAATTAGCCAGAGGTATGATAGAATCCCCTCCGGGAAGCTCGTAATTAAAAATATCGTTCAAAAGATCCAGACATATAAAAGGAAGAATACAAGCTTCTGGCTGAATGGCAACTACCAAATCGGCGGTAGCTCTTGTGTTGGACACAAATTGAAAAAGAGACGGCAAATCATTGGCAATGATAGGGAAGGTGTGGAATACTGTCTGGCAAAGATCTTTATGAGAATTGAATAAATTCCATAATGCCTGCACAATATTCTGATTCTGATATAAAATCCCCATCTGATAATCAGAAGAACAGGTCAACGCGTATTTTGAGGTCAGAATCATATAAGGAAGAACCGAGAGATTTTGGAAATGTGAAGTCTCATTTGTATAAAAGCAATGAATACGGTAGTCCAGTTTATTCATATAGATGGGAAAGATATTTCTTAAATAATAGAGCTCATAAAGCTCATGAGCCTCTGTAAACTGGGCAGTGCGGTTCAGACTGAAAATATGATCAATCTGAAAAGTACCTTTTGGCTGTATAGTAGATAAAAGGTGTAACAAAAACGGATAATCTGGTTGAAGAAAAAGAGCAACTTTTCCCTCCGTACTGGATGCTTCAGATAACAGAATCTGATGGATAGAAGAATCCACGGCCTGTTTGGAGTTCAGAAGTAAGCAGTTCAGAGAAGCAGGAAATTCCGGAATACTTTCTGAGAATACATACTCGCCTGAAGGAGTAGGAGATTTACTTGGAAAATCAACTAAAAAACGCTCAATGCTTTTGTTGGTATAATAGGTATCCTTTCCCATGCGAGCCATTTTCCAGGCTTCCTGAAGATGTTGCGTTTCTAATGGAGTCAGTTTCATAAAATAGGCAATTTGTTCGACAACCGCCATTGAGGCCGGCTCGCGTTTGCCATTAATAAATTTATAAACAGTAGAACGCTCTAACTCGCAGTAATGCGCCAGAGCACCTACTTTAATGTTCTTTTCATGAATATAATTCTTAAGCATATCAGAAAATTCAGACATAATAAAAATCCCTTCACAACTTATATTTGTATTTTACAGTATATCATATTCTAAAATTAATAATTGGCAAAATTCGATAAAATTCGTGAAATTTCTGATAAAAAACTGTCCACAAAGTATGCCCCACCTTGTAAGGAAAAGTGGGTTTTTTTAAAATTAAATCAATAATATAGTTCAAAATATACAAATGTATGGAAAAGGAGAAGAGTATGAAGAAACAAAAAAATGTCGTTAAAATGATACTGTTTATTATGCTATTGACAATGTGTATGTGTGTTCCGGTGAATGCGGCAAAGTTAAAAAGCGGGGCATATGTTTATACGACGAAAACTACAGGCTCTTTTGGAAAAGAAAAGACAACTATTTATAAACAGAGGAGTGGTAGTAAAAAGAAAAAGCTGATCACGGTTTCTGGCAGAGTGGATAAGTTGCATTATGTATATAGTAATAAACTGTACTATACGAGATCCTATGGAACTTCTGCGCCTTCACCATTTAAGGTAGAAGTATTGAATTTAAAAAATAATAGAAGATCAGTGTTGACAGAAAATCTGGAAATTGTAGGACACAGAGGTCGTTATGCGCTGGTAACGCCATGCAATGATGCGTGGATACAACCATTATATATCATAGATATGAAAACAAAAAAAACAAAATGGATCGCGAATAATGTTCTGTATGGAGCATCAAATATTATGAAAAATGGAAAGATATATTATTTGAAATGTAATGAATATAACTATAAAACAGGAAAATTAAAATATGCAATGTATTCATGTAAAAAGGATGGAAGTGGAAAAAAGTGCCTGAAAACTTTCAGCAGTAATGCAACAAACAGTATAAAAATAACGGATAAATATATAGTACTGGGCGGATATGGAATGAAAAATAAAACATATCGATATTAAGAGTAAAAATAGAATAAAATTACAAAAAGAGCAATAAGGTAAAAGCTACTGAGAAGGGAGGGATACTATGAAGAGAAAGAAAATGAGACTTATGGCAGTGCTTATGGCGATACTTATGCTATTGCCAGTACAGCCGGTACAGGCAGCAACCAGTTATGTCATGGGAAATTCAGAGTCCGGAGTTATAACAGCGGGAAGCTATCAGGTTAAGTTGTCTGGAAACAAACTGTATGCACGCAGAAAAAAGTCCGGTGGCTGGAAGAAAATCGCTTCATCAGGAAGCAACATTGGTTGTTTTACTACAAATGGTGGTACAGTTTACTATGCGACAAGTAGCTATTCTTATATAACATCAGGTGGAAAAAGTCAGGTATATTCCGTGCCTGTAAAGGGTGGAAGCAGCAAAAGAATTGTTACAATTAATAATAAGGGGATAAGTAACATTTACAGATATAAAGATAAACTATATCTGACAGAGCGTTACGGAAAAAGTGGAAGCGATCTTTATTCATATTCTCTGAAAAATAAAAAACATCGAAAGGTGTCTTCTAGAAAAGTCCTTTACGATGCGTGGCAGAGATATGGTATTGTAACAAATGGACGCTATTACAAGTGGGCGACTCCACTGTATTCCATGAATCTTTCAACAGGGCGGACAAGGAAACTGACCAGTTATTCGTATGGTCATATAACTTCTGGTAATTATGTATATTATATTTCATATTTCAGCGGAATAAGTGCAGACAAACAGAGCGGCTCATTTGTGATCAAGCGTGCAACAGTAAGTGGAAACAGTATAAAAACTCTGACGAAGACACTAGTGGGAAAAAATCCGAGGATAAGTGGAAATTATGTTGTTTATGATTATAACGGAAGTATGAAAAAGGTTCGCTTTAAATAAAAGAAAACCAAAAGAATGAAAAATTGGGTGAAGGAGATTAAAGAGAAATGAAGAAAAATCGATTTCTAGTATTGGCATTAGTTTTTATCATGTTGTTTTCAGTAAATGTATCGGGTGCGTCATATTATTCCTATAAAAATGTAGGACTTGATTATGGAAAATCCAGTGATGGTTTTTATGGTGCAGGAAAAAAGGGATATAAGTGGGTAATGGTAACATCTGTAAAAGGTTCCAGGATAAGATACCGATATGCAAAATTTTCATACGATGATTATATTGGGCATTGTGTTATTAAGCCATATGGAAAGACCTATACAGCAAACCTGACAAAAAGCACAAAATATTATAAAAGCGCTTCATGGCAGCGTATGCGCAGTCTGAAAGCTTATAATTACAGTTATCACAGCGCAAAGTTTAAAAAACTCAAGATTCTGGTAAAAACAAACAAAAGTACTATGTTTGGAAGAAATTCATATTATTCAAATTCAGGATTTTATATAAAAGTATCTAAAGGAAAGATCAAGACAGTCGTGTCGCCGGCTGTATTTGCGATATAAATTGAGGATATATTGCAGTAAATGTGAGTATGACAGAATTTAGAGGGAGAGCGTATGAAAAGGAAAACAGTAGCATTAATAACAGCAATCATAGTCAGTGTTAGTGGCATAAATAGTGCGGTTTTGACAAGCGCAAATGATTTTTCTGCGGAAGATGCAGAAGAAAGTTTTAGTGAATTTCAGATAGAAGAATCTGAGTGCGAGGAAAGCGATACATTAGACTCAGAAAATGAAGATAATGCAGAGTCAGAGAAAGTAGAAATACAGGATACATATGAAGATGCTGATGAATTGAATGAAAATCTGATTTTGGAAGAAGACCAGAGTTCAGAAGTAACTTTAGAAGAATCAGAGCCTGATGATGAATGGTCAGAAGCTGAAACGGCAGATATTAATACGTTTGCAAATAGCGATACATTAGAATGCGGAGACTATACCTATAAAATAGTGGGAACTGAAGCAATTATAGTAAAATATACAGGTAGTGATCCATGGATCAAAATTCCTTCAAACATCAATAATTATAAGGTTACAGAGATTGGATATCAGGCATTTAAAGGGTGTACCTTTCTGAAACAGGTAGATATACCGGAAGGAGTAAAGAAAATAGGAGTTGGAGCGTTTTCAGGCTGCATAAATCTGGGGGATATAAGCCTGCCGGAGGGACTGGAAGAAGTAGGATATAGTTTTATAGCCAATACAGCGATAACGAAACTGAAAGTGCCAAAGACAGTAAACCGTAGGGGAACTGGGAGTATTGTGTCTGTAGTGACGAATGGAGCGACGGATGGAGCGGGAGCACTGAGAACAGTGGTTTTTGAAGAAGGAATGACAAAAATACCGAATTATTTTTGCTCAAATTATTCATCAAATACGACACTGGTTGAAGTAGAGATACCGGAAAGCGTAACAGAGATTGGAAAGTATGCATTTTATAATTGTGCAGGATTAGAGGGTGTAAGTTTTGGAAAAAAGATTCAAAAAGTTGGATCTTATGCATTTTATAAATGTGCAGGATTAAAAAGAATAAAATTTCAGAAAGATAATGAAAAAGCAGAGGAAAGTCAGAGTACAGTTATTTTAGAGAGCGGAGCGTTTCAGGATTGTAGCAGCTTAAAACAGGTTATGTTATCTTCGGATATAAAGGAAGTGGGCGATCAGGCATTTAAAGGGTGTACCTTGCTAGAACAGGTAGATATTCCAGAGGGGGTAAAGAAAATAGGAGTTGGAGCGTTTTCAGGCTGCATAAATCTGGGGGATATAAGCCTGCCGGAGGGACTGGAAGAAGTAGGATATAGTTTTATAGCCAATACAGCGATAACGAAACTGAAAGTGCCAAAGACAGTAAACCGTAGGGGAACTGGGAGTATTGTGTCTGTAGTGACGAATGGAGCGACGGATGGAGCGGGAGCACTGAGAACAGTGGTTTTTGAAGAAGGAATGACAAAAATACCGAATTATTTTTGCTCAAATTATTCATCAAATACGACACTGGTTGAAGTAGAGATACCGGAAAGCGTAACAGAGATTGGAAAGTATGCATTTTATAATTGTGCAGGATTAGAGGGTGTAAGTTTTCCAGAAGCACTTCAAAAAATAGGAGCAAGTGCATTTTATGGATGCTCATCTTTGGAGGAGGCTATTTTACCATGGAATCTCAATTTTATAGGAAGTTGGGCCTTTAAAAATTGTACCAAACTGCAAACTGTTCGAATTCCCAAAGCTGTCACTTCAATTTTAACTGATTCTTTTTCAGGGTGTTCTGATTTAACGATATATGGTTATTCTGGTTCATATGCAGAAACATATGCACATAATAATAATATCCCTTTTGTAGTACTGGATGATGAGGATGAAGAAAGTGGTGAGGGGTTCAATTTAAAAAAAGATGGATATTGTGTTATTAATGCGACGAAATGTTTTAGTTATGATAGTTGGACGAATTGGTTTGGAATTAATGGTTACAAAATTCCATTAGAACGTTATCAAGAGGTATTCGGTGACTCTTATACAAAACATATTTATGATCAAAATGTAGGTTCATGGGGCGGCAATTGTTTTGGAATGGCGGCAACGGCTGTATTATTCTATAAAGGCAAACTTCCAGTTGTTAATTATACGCATGATGTGGGGATTTTGGCAGCAGGAGGCTATGATGGTATGGTTTCTTCATGGGGAAAAACATATCTGAAATTGAATAAAAATTCAGATTTAACTAAATTAATAGAACGATATCAAATTTGGCAAGACTCCTATGAATGTATTCGGTCGAGACATAAAGATATATTAAATTATCAATCGGGAACATACGCGGAAGCATTTGCTAATGTGCTTAATAAGATAAGAGATACTAAAGAGCCACTTATAGTTTTAATTGGGTGGGATAAGCCGGATGGAAAAGAAGCAGATCATGCGTTAGTAGTTGATTCTTCGCGTACACCACAAGATCTGGGAAATAATTGGTTCAGGATATATCTTTATGATCCTAATAATCCGTATTTTGAGTATTTTGATAAAAAAACACCCGATGTAGCTTATACACAAGCAGAAAATAGATTCCTAGATGTAAATGTCTCTAATGGTCAGTGGAGAATGGCAGCAACTGTGAATGGAAATGGAGAAGCTGAGACTTCAATAGGTTATGATGACAGTGGAAATAAACTTAGAAATAGTACGATTTATTTTTCAGATGTAAACGATTATCCAACAAATTTTAATCAAAAGGCAACGTTTTCTCCAAGTGGAAATACAATGAGTATTACTTATGCAAGTGATAATTTTGAAGTGTATGATTCAGCAAATATATTGATATATAAAATGAAAAATGGCGTAGTTTCATATATTAATGATGAGATTGTTAAACAGTCTATGGATTGTGGATATATTGAAGGACTTGATTCTGGCATTTCAAATGGAAAGTTGATGTTACCAAAAGGACAGTATAGAGTTACAGTAGAAAAAGGTGCTATTTCCTACCTGACAGATGATGATTACTCAGGTATCGTCACTAAAGAAAGAGCAGTTGTTCAGAATATAGATTCAACTACATTATCTATAACTTCTACAGGAACAAATAAAGTGAATGTTGTTATTGAAGATGTGCAGTCCGAAAAATATACCTCTATAGAAACTGATATAATGGCAAACAATAGCGGCTGTGAAATTTCTTTAGATAATGATAAATTAAATTTTAATACAGAAATTGAACAGCAGGTTGATATTAGTGTAATATCAGATGACCAAGAAAGAGAAATAGAAGATGTTCCGGTCGAAAAATCAACAAATATTGAATTGAAGGAACACATAGAACATAGTTGGGATCTGGGGAAAATTACCAAAAAAGCAACTTGCATAGAAAAAGGAATAAAGACGTATACATGTATTATTTGTGGAAAAACTAAAACAGAAGATATCTCGACAATAAATCATAAATACGACTCTTGGAAAATAACTAAACCAGCTACTGTGTTGAAAAAAGGGTATCAGACAAGAAAATGTTACAATTGCGGCAGAACTGAGAAGAAAAACATAGAAAAACTCAAACCCACAGTAAAAATAAATGTTTCCAGTATACCACTTAAAATGAAGCAAAGTACCACGAAAGTAAAAGTTACAGGGTTGGCAAGAGGCGATTACATTAAGTCATGGAAATCAAGTAATAGCAAGGTTGTAACTGTAAATACTAAGGGAAAAATTACTGCTAAAAACAAGAGAGGAAAAGTAACAATAACAGTTACAATGGCTAGTGGTCTTAAAAGAAATATTAAAGTAACGGTTCAAAAAGCTGCAGTTGTAGCAAAAAAAATTACAGGGGTATCTAAATTTATTACGTTAAAAGAAGGTAAAACAACAACATTAAAACCGGTAATCAGTCCAATTACTGTAACCAGTAAAACTACATATAAGTCATCAAATGAGAAAGTTGCAATTGTGAACAGTAAAGGTAAAATTACCGCTAAGAAGAAAGGAACAGTGATTATTACAGTAAAAAATGGAAAAAGGACAGTAAAATGTAAAGTGACGGTAAAATAATTTCCAGAAAAAGTAGTCCTAGATACTTTTTGTGAAAATGCTTAACAATAGAAATTTCAATTTACAATTATATAAAAAGTTCCATATCTTCGATTGAAGATTATCTTTATATCAGAAAGAAGTGTCTTCTAATGCAAATGATGCGGATATGGAACTTTATAATCAAGCAAAAGTTAATGGATGGCTGTAATAGATAAGTAGTTTTGGAAAAGGATATATAAGGATTGGAATTTATGAAAGAGAATTGTTTAAAATTGATTTTTTTTACGGCTGCATTAGGAATGGGAACGGTTACGCTTTTTCAGGGTAAGGACGTTTATGCAGCGGAGGCTTATGAAGCTTATAATACGGATGCAGAAGCAGAAACGGCATCAGATGATATGGAAGAACAGGAGAATGCCATCACAGATTATCCGGCGTATGATGAAATCATTCGAAAGTATTATGAGGGAATGACGTCCGGTTGGTCTATGGAGAAGTTTGCAGAAAATAATCTCTGTTATCTGGTCGGATTCGAAATGGGAGAAAATGCGTTAGGATATTGCACTATGGATATCAACGGTGACGGTATTGATGAATTGATAATAGGTGACAGTGGTGAAAATGCGTATACAGGGATGTTTTACGATTTGTACACGATGGTTGATGGACAGAGAATGCTTGTTGTTTCGAGTGGAGAACGTGACCGATATTATCTGTGCGAAGATTATACAATTGCGAATGAGGGATCTGGCGGCGCATTAAGTTCTGTTTTTGGATATTATGATTTGATTTCGGATCAGTTACAGTTAAAAGAGGGTGTCTTGCTGAATGAATATGATTATCCGGATAATCCATGGTTTTATACATTAACCGATATTAATGGAGACTATTCTACACCAATTACAGAAAGTGAAGGTCGGGATATTATCAATAAATATACATATATGACAATACCATATATTCCTTTGGATGAAATGAACTCTCAGGATAATACAGAAGACATTACAACAGAGCAACCGGGAACAGATGAAAGTAAGGAGACTTCTGAGAACGAAAAAAATAATACTGCAGAGAATAAAGAAACAGAAGTGAAAGGAATTCATCATGCAGAAATTGAAATCAGGGATTATGGTAATCTTGAAGTAGAACTGGATGCAGATACTGCACCGATTACAGTAGCAAATTTTATGAAGCTGACGAAAGAAGGATTCTATGATGGACTGACTTTCTGGCGTATTGTGGATGGTTTTGTGATACAGGGCGGTGATCCGAATGGGGATGGAACCGGAGGTGCAAAAGAAACTATCAAAGGAGAATTTTCCAACAACGGTGTAGAGAATAACATTTCTCATACCAGAGGAACGATATCCATGGCCAGAGCTTCTGATCCGGACAGTGGAAGCTCTCAGTTTTTTATTGTACAGACTGACTGTACTTATTTAGATGGAGATTATGCGGCATTCGGTCATGTGACAGAAGGTATGGAAATTGTCGACAAAATTTGTAAAGATGCAAATTCGATTGATGCCAAAGGAACAATTGAGGCAGACAAACAACCGGTGATTGATAGTATTCGTATTAAAGATTAAAATTTATGGTTTGAATTATGAAACAGAAAAAAACGAATAAACATTTGGTACAAAACAAATAAGAATGGGTGGAGAGGTGCTATGTTAATGGGATGTGGAAAATAAAAAGTGCTTAATAAATGACAAGCCTATGGGAAATAGTTTGTAAATAAGATTCTTTTGTGATGTAAAAGGGCAAAAAATAGCCGTCTGATGGTGATTTCATGATTGTGAGGTCACCTCAAATGACGGCTATTTTTATGACTCCGTATTATCTTTATTAAAGTAGACTATGTGTCTTTACGAAGAACGTTCAGGTATTCGGTGTAAGAATAGATTCGGGTTTTTCCTGACTTGGTCGTCTGTTTTAAAATATCATCATCAACAAGGATTGAAACTGCTTTTGATACTGTATTATAGGATATTCCGAGGGTGTCTGCTGTTTTTTGAATGTCAATAATAGGGTTAGACTCCAGATAAGTAAACACTTTGAGAACATTTGTGCGTTGTCTTTTAGTGAGAACGTCAAACATTGCGATGTTTTTATCGTGCAGTGCAGTAAGTTGGTCTATGGTGTGAATAGCATCTTCAGCGGAGTCTGCAAAAGCCTGAAGAAAAAAGGTTACCCACTGCTCATAGTTGCCGGTACGGCGTACCTGAGTCATACGATCGTAGTATTCGATACGATTCATTTTTAGGTAATAGGAAATATAGAGTGCAGGTGTTGACAAAATTCCTTTCTCCATCAGGAAGAGAGTTATAAGTAGGCGACCAATGCGTCCATTACCATCGAGGAAAGGATGCGTGGTTTCAAATTGATAGTGAATTAATGCAGCCTGAATCAGAGGATCCAGAGTGTCGGCACTGTTGATGTATTTTTCCAAGTCAGACATAGCATTTAGCATGTCTGTGGGATTTGGCGGGATATAACGGGCGTTTTTGAGAGAACTTCCCTGTCCGCCAATCCAGTTCTGAGAGTAACGGAATTCACCGGGATTTTTCTCCTGCCCCCGTACACTTTCAAGAAGAACTGCGTGAGTTTCCTTAATCAGACGATTGCACAAGGGAAGCGTTTTTAGGCGTTTCAATGCGAATTCTGTTGCACGAATGTAGTTAACAACATCGGAAACGTCCCGGTTCGTATTGTTTTCGATAAGAGGGTCCAGAATATCCTCAAGAGTGCATTGAGTGCCTTCAATTTGTGAGGAAAGCAGGGCTTCCTTCCTCACATACATGGAAACAAAAAGGCTCATGCTTGGGATACGGGAAGATAAGCCTTCTAATGTAGCGATTTTTTTGTTTGCATCAATGAGTTTTTCGAGTAGCTCTCCTGATACATCAATGGATGGCTCAGGCGGAAGAGGAGTCGGTCGAAATGATTCATATGCCATTTCACCAGACAGATTGCTTATGAATGTTCCAGCGCGATTTGTCATTATTGTTTCCTTTCCTCCGAGAAAATCGGAAAATGAAATTACTAAGCTTATTTTATCATAGAAAATTCAGAAAAACAATATTTTGTGAAATTGCTCAATAATAGAAAATTCAGAAAAACCTGTTTCATTGAAATTACACAGGCAAAAACACCATAGAAATTTCAATTTACGCATTATAAAAACTTTAAAATTGAGTTATTGCTATCTTGACAATACTACGAATGCGTGTTATATTACAAATAGAACAAGAGGAGATGGAAAGGGATGCGGTGAGAAGAAACTGCATCTCTTTTTTGACAAGTAAACCGGAGGTGGCATTATGGCTAAGAGAGATTATTATGAAGTCCTTGGGATTGGAAGAAATGCCGATGCCAAGGAGATTAAGAAAGCATACAGAAAGCTTGCGAAGAAATATCATCCGGATATGAATCCCGGTGACAAACAGGCTGAACAGAAATTTAAAGAAATTACAGAAGCATACAATGTATTAAGTGATACAGAGAAGAAGAAATTATATGACCAGTATGGCTTTGCTGCATTTGAAGAGGGCGGCAATCCGTATGGAAACGGCGGTCAGGGTACGGCCGGAAATGGTTTTCATGGCGGCTTCGGCGGTTTTGATTTTGGTCAGGGTGGAAATGGCGGTTATCATGAGTACCATTTTGAAAACGGCAATATGGGCGATATGGGAGATATTTTTGGAGATATTTTCGGAAATATGTTCCATGGCCAAAGCAGCAGTGGCTTTGGCGGACAGAGCAGAGGTTTTGACAGTCAGGGCTTTCATAGCCAGGGTGACTTTGGAGGCTTTGGAGGAAGAAGTGCACAGGCAAAAGGAAGTGATCTTCACTCAGAGGTGACTGTCAGTTTTGAGGATGCAGCATTCGGCTGTGATAAGATGCTGAGATTATCTGATCCATCCGGAAATGGAGCAGTTCAGACACTCAAAGTCCATATTCCGGCAGGAATTGAGGATGGTAAGAGCATCCGTCTGAAAGGTAAAGGCAATCCAGGATTTAATGGTGGACCGGCGGGAGATCTTTTCCTGAAAGTCAATATTACATCAAAAAATGGTTTTGAGCGAAAGGGCATGGATGTTTACACAACCACGGAAATCCCGTTTACAACGGCTGTATTTGGCGGCGAGGCAAAAGTATCAACGCTATATGGAGATGTGATCTGTAAGATTCCTGAGGGTGCACAGACCGGCAGAAAGATCCGTCTTAGAGGTAAGGGAATTGTTTCTATGAAGAATCCGTCCATACACGGTGACCAGTATGTGACGATCCGGATTCAGATACCGCAGGATTTAAGTCTTCAGGCAAAAGAAAAATTAAGAGAATTTCAGCAGATATGTAAGAATGATCAGCAGAGAAGAAGAGGAAGCGTAGCATAAAACGCTTCTTCTTTTTTTAGATTTCATAAAGGTCTTTTAGTTTTTATAAAGGAATCATAAAATTTTTGTAAAACAATCCATTTTCGGCATTTTGTGCATTGATTATTTGATAGGATAGGGTATATTATAAGCTACAGAAAAATCAGAAATCCTGAAGACGACAGAATCAGGCTGAGGCCGAAAGGATGGAAAGGTGATATTTTGAATTATCTGAAGAAATCAAAGCATTTATGGATCATACCGGCATATGGGATTTTTTATATGGTTGCGTTTATGCTGATGGAGCAGAGCGATGTAACAATACATATCATTCATTCTCTTGCAGATGACAGAATTCCATTTTGTGAGTACTTTATTATTCCATATGTAATGTGGTATTTTTTTCTGATCGGTACGGTAATTTATTTTGCAATATCGTGCCCGAGCAAAAAAGAATACTATCAGTATCTCGGAACTTTAGGAGCAGGTATGACACTGTTTTTGCTGATTTCCTTTGTTTATCCGAACGGACAGCATTTGAGACCGGATCTTACGACTGCCGGTGACAGTGTATTTCTGAATGTTGTCAGACTCCTGTACAAGATTGATACACCTACCAATATTTTCCCGAGTATGCATGTATTCAATGCGACGGCAAGCTGTATTGCGCTGTATCAGAACGAGAGATGCCGAAAGAATCGGATTTTTACTGTGGCACAGATCGTTCTCGGCGTATCGATCGTTTTGTCAACTATGTTTTTGAAACAGCACAGTGTTGCCGATGTAATGACTGCATTGATTTTGAATATCCTTTGTTACCAGTTGTTCTACAAGGTAATTCCCGCCAGACAGGAACGACTGGTAGAAGTATTTACAAAGAAAGAGATTCTGACGCTGCCGAATCTCTTAAGTTCCGTACGTCTCATCCTGGCTATTCTGTTTCTGGGAACTTTTGAGAGATATGGTACTGTACAGTACCGGCCGCTGCTTGTACTGCTTGTGATCGCGGCAGCAGCTACGGATATTCTGGACGGCAGGATTGCGCGCTCGTTTAACAGTATCAGCCAGTTCGGACGGATCCTTGACCCGGTGGCCGATAAGGCTATGCAGGGAGTGATGCTGGCATATCTGGTTCCGCGATATCCGCTTGCAGAACTTGTACTGATTCTGTTTGCGGTCAAAGAATGCTACATGATGGTTACCGGATGGAAGGTGATCATGGAAACGAGAACAACCATTGAACCACAGTGGCATGGTAAGCTGAATACAGCAGTGACGTATGTGGTTGTTATGCTCTTGATGGTGGGTCCGAGACTTCCGTATTCGACTTCCAATGTACTGGTGGGTGCATGTGCCGTATGTATGGCGATGTCGCTTGGTATGTATGCATCTCAGTTCCGCGAGATTCTGGAACAGCAGAATGGCAGTTACCGGAAGATGCACGGAAGGTTCAGCCGCGAAAATTAAATGTGGCTGCATCGATTTCCTGAAGAAGCTGTGCGCGTTCTTTCTGGAACTCAAGTTTTTTACTGAAAACAAAATATTCTTCACATCCGAAAGTGCGGATAAAAGACATGGCTTGGCTGTTGTGGCTGAGATCGGAGATCAGAAAGAGTAATTCCGGTCCGTCATGAAAAGCAGTTTTTGCAAAGGCAAAGCCTTGTTTCAGTGCAAGCTGTGTCTTCTGTGCGAGATCTTTACGGGTGGTGGCAGAACGGCTCAATGCAGTTCGGAGGACATCGATGATTTCTTCGGGCGTATTGAGTCGTTTTTTTCTTGTTTCTATCAGACAGTTTTCGAGGATGCGGGCTGTTTTTTCGGATTCGTCTGTTTCACGACCGTCAAGAAGCTGATTCTGCCGGCGGATCTTTAATGCGTTTCGATACTGTTCTGCGAAATCAGCCAGAGAGGATCCGGCAAGCAGGGCAGTTTTTGCCTGAGAAAGCGTCTCCTGAAGCCGTATTACGAAATGATCTTCTTTCTCGAACAGCAGGAAATACCTGTTCCATCCATCGAGAAGAAGACTGCATACACTGAGCTGTTCGTCGGATGGTGCAGAGGATGCCATGCCACATACTGACTGAAACTCTTTTTCGCTTAAGTTTCCTGCAAGCAGTTCCGTGATCGGGTAATCTTTGCGGTATTTTGCATACAGCTGATAATAAGCGGCAAAATCTCTGGCAATATCGTCATCCTGAATATACTGTCGGATCAGTTTTTCATCAGGAGTCAATCCCAGTTCTTCATATCCGAATAAAATAGAAGAAAGGTCTTCCCAGCCGCGGGCGGTCACGAAAGAAACTCCGGCAGCCGTATTTTCGATATGATAAAAATGTTCTTTTTTCAGGTTCAGATAAGAGATGACAGAAGCATGCAGACCTTTTGCATAGGCATACTCTTTCCAGATATTAAGATCCGGTTCAATATCCATTCTTTTTACACGGTCAAGTGTGACGATATCAAACTCCCTGGCAGAGCGGTTGTATTCGACCGGGTTGCCGGCAGCAGCAATGATCCAGCCTTCCGGTACAGGGTGTGTGCCGAAGGTTTTATTTTGGAGGAACTGCAGCATAGTCGGTACAAGAGTTTCGGAGACACAGTTGATTTCATCAATAAAGAGAATTCCCTCTTTGCAGGAAGTCTGTTCCATTTTTTCATAAACAGAGGCAATGATCTCGCTCATTGTATATTCCGTTATGGAGTATTCTTTTCCCTGAAAATTCTTTTTTACAATTACAGGAAGTCCGACTGCACTCTGGCGCGTATGGTGTGTGATAGTGTAGGAAACGAGACCGATTTCGCATTCCTTTGCGACCTGTTCCATAATAGCGGTCTTTCCGATGCCGGGAGGCCCGATAAGCAGCAGTGGACGCTGACGCACAGCCGGCATGAGATAGCGTCCATGTGCATCCTTTCTGGTGTAAACCTGTATTGTGTGAAGCAATTCTTTTTTTGCATCTTTGATATTCATAAGGTTATGTGTCCTTTCTCCGGAAGGTCTGTATGGGAAGGGCAGAGATCACTGCCTGAAATTCTCATCGTCCAGATAGAGTTTTGTGGCCCATGCGGGAACCTGCTGGTGCAGGGCTTTTTCATGATAAAAAACAAATGCAGTCTGATAAGTGGTTGATCTTTGCGGATAAATTCCGTCACCGTCGGTAAAGTACAGAAGACCTTTTAATCTTCGGAGCTTTCCCTCAAAGCGCAGCATTTCCACATGTTCAAAAACAGGTCTGAAATCTGTGCCGCCGCGTCCGTGAATCTGCAGATTGCCAAGGTATCGTTCCCAGTCTTTTTCACAGGTGATATGTGCACAGTCCTGAATAAAACTGTCACACTGGATGATGTAAAGGTTCATGTTGCGGAAAAAATTTTCATGGTCACTGAGGATTTCGTAAGTTTCTTCCATGAAGCGGCGTACCGTTTCAGTCGTGCAGGAGCCGGAGGTATCAATCGCGATCACAAGCTCTTCCATACGATTCATTTCCTGATATTCCAGATGTTCGATCAGAGGCATGTTTCCGTAATGATTCAGTCCATAGACATAAGGAATATAATCAAAACCAGATGTGTCGGTGTGCAGTTCTTCTCGTTGAATAGCGAAACGTCTGAGAAAACGGCGGAAGTCATAGCGGTGTTTATGGTGCAGGGAAAGTTCTTCACTAAGATTGCCGGGAGCCGTTCCACGTCCGGAATTTCCGTACAGCCCGAGACCGGCGGCACCTGAGCCGGAATTCCAGATTTTTTTTATTTGTTCGAGAAGTTTTGGGCGGTCAGCAAGTCTCCAGAAGCGGTGATCATCGACTGCCGCATGCTCTTTCGGGGATGCATTAGTCATCAGATTTTGATAGATGACTGACGGGGATATAGTATCACTGCCCCCTGTAATCAACCGATCAACGGAAATGTCACATGCCTGATTCCACAGAATGCGGTCAGAAGGTGTTTCCATCACAAGGTGCAGGAACAGGCAGTGATACAATATGTGCAGAAGCAATGATTCCAGTGCATCTGGATCAGTCTGGAAAGTCCGGATCAGAAATTCCGGAGCAAAATAAATGATGTGTCCGTCTGTTCCGGCAGTATACGTGTCAGAGGATTCCTGAAAGGAAAAATCCCATATTAATTTTCGAAAAAAAGGATATTTTACAGAAAGCTGTTCCCGTGCCAGATTCCAGATTTTCAGGCAGAGAGGACAGGATTCTGCGGATACTGTACGATTCATAAAAACCCCCTGAGAACAGTTTAAAGAGTAAATTCACGGTCATGAAAACCAAAGCGGTCTTTTTTCAGTTTCATAAGAAAAGAGAGGATTTCTTCCTGCTGATTCTGAACAGCCACATCAATAAAAGAATTGAGGGCGGATTCCGTGACAGGAGCAAAGCTACACAGTGCTCGTATCCGAGTCAGATCTCCCTCGCGGATCAGAGTGGAAAGTGCAGGACGAAACCGCAAAGACAGGTATTTCTGATATTTATTTTTCCATTCAGGGTCGTCGATTTGAATAAATCGCAAAAGAGCGATCGACAGACGGCGCGCTTCCTGTCCGGTGGAAAGAAATTCCTCTTCATATGAAGTCATTTTGGATGCTCCTTTCAAATGCGGGGAATAGTTATAATGATGTCAGATACATATGATATGTAAACTGTAAGTTACTGTGAACAGTAACAACTGTAGCTTTATATTTCAGTGTATCATTTCGGCGGGAGTTGTCAATGGAAAAGAAATAAGGTATAATCACCATAGTTATAAGTTACAGAGTACGATAAAGTCACAGATGGAGGAAAACATGGAGAACGTATTTATTATGGATCATCCGCTGATCCAGCACAAAATTTCTATGCTTCGCAACAAAAATACAGGAACAAACGAGTTCCGTAAACTGATCGAAGAAATAGCAGTACTTATGGGATATGAAGCACTGAGAGATCTTCCGCTTGAGGAGGTTGAGGTCGAAACACCGATCGAGACATGTATGACACCGATGATCTCCGGTAAGAAACTGGCTGTAGTTCCGGTGCTTCGTGCAGGCCTTGGTATGGTAAATGGAATTACTACACTTGTTCCGTCTGCAAAGATCGGCCATATCGGACTTTACAGAGATCCTGAGACACATGAACCACACGAATATTACTGCAAACTTCCGGATCCGATCGAACAGCGTCTGATCGTTGTGACAGACCCGATGCTTGCTACAGGCGGATCTGCTGTTGACGCTGTCAGAATGATCAAAGAGCATGGCGGAAAGAACATCAAATGCATGTTTGTTATCGCTGCACCGCAGGGCCTTGAGCGTCTTCACAAAGAACATCCGGATGTGCAGATCTATGTAGGACATCTGGACCGTGAACTGAACGACCATGCTTACATCTGCCCGGGACTTGGCGATGCAGGCGACCGTATTTTCGGAACTATTTAATTACAATATCGGGGAAGCAAAAAGAATGACAAAAGAGAAGCTGGCACTGGAAGTGATTGACCGACTGAAAAAAGAATATCCGGATGCAGGCTGTACACTGGATTATGATCAGGCATGGAAACTGCTCGTCAGTGTCCGTCTGGCAGCGCAGTGTACCGATGCAAGGGTAAATGTTGTTGTAGAAGATCTGTATGCAAAATACCCGGATGTTGCGTCACTTGCCGCAGCAGAGCCGGAGGAAATCGAGGCAATCGTGCGCCCGTGCGGACTCGGCAAAAGCAAGGCGCGGGATATCAGTGCCTGTATGCGTATCCTGCACGAACAGTATGCAGACAATGTACCGACGACTTTTGAGGAACTTCTGAAGCTTCCGGGAGTCGGACGCAAGAGTGCAAACCTGATCATGGGTGATGTTTTCGGGAAACCGGCAATCGTGACAGATACACACTGTATCCGTCTGTGTAACCGCATCGGTCTGGTGGACGGAATCAAAGAACCCAAAAAGGTTGAGATGGCTCTCTGGAAGATCATACCGCCGGAAGAAGGCAGCGATTTCTGTCATCGTCTGGTATATCATGGACGCGAGGTATGCACGGCAAGGACAAAACCTTACTGTGACAGATGCTGCCTTGCGGATATCTGTGCAAAGAACATATAAGATGCAGGACAGCCTGTGGCTGTAATTTTCGGCTCTCCATGATCGGAGAGCCGATTTTTTCAAAAAAGGAGAATATATCAGATGAAATATGCAATTATAGGAGCCGGAGGAACCGGGGGATGCCTTGGATTCTTTCTGAAAAAAGCAGGAAAAGATGTGACATTGATTGCCAGAGGAAAACATCTGGAAGCAATCAGAAAAAACGGACTGACGATACAGAAACTGTGGGATGAAAGCAGGGAAACGCTTCCGGTAAAAGCATGCACCGCGGAAGAATATAAAGAAATACCGGACGTGATTCTGGTCTGCGTCAAAGGATATTCCATGGATGAAACGGTCCCGACCATAAAGAAAATCGCGGGAAAAGAAACGGTTGTAATTCCGATCCTGAATATATACGGAACGGGCGGCCGTCTGCAGAAAAAACTTCCGGAGCTTACCGTAACAGACGGATGTATCTATGTTTCTGCCAATATTATGGAACCGGGTGTGATCCTCCAGCACGGAAAAATCTTAAGAGTAGTGTTCGGCGCAAGAAAACCGGAAGAAGAAACAGAAAAAATGCGCGAAGTGGCGAAAGATATGGTAACCGATGATCTGGAAGTGATCCTGTCCGAAAATATACGCAGAGATGCCATGGTGAAATTTTCTTATGTATCACCGATCGGGGCGGCAGGTCTTTACTGCAATGCCGTTGCTGCTGATTTTCAGCGGGAAGGCGAGCAGAGAGAAATGTTCAAGGCACTTATACGCGAGATCGTTGCACTTTCTCACGCAATGGGCATTGAGTTCGAGGAAGATCTGGTTGAGAGAAATCTTAAGATACTGGCGTCACTTTCTCCGGAAGCGACGACATCCATGCAAAGAGATGTCATAGAGGGAAAACGCTCGGAGATGGATGGGCTGGTATATGAAGTAGTACGAATGGGCAGAGAATACAAGGTGAGCATGCCACAATATGAAAAAGCAGCTGCATGCTTCAGAGAACAGGGAATTTTATAAGAAGGAGAAGAAACGATGCGTAAAATGAAACGGGTGGAAGATTCCCGTACAGAAAATACATATCTTATTATGAATAAACACATCAACAGTTACGGACGTCTGTTTGGCGGAGTTCTGATGCAGTGGATTGACGAGATGGCAGGAATCGTGGCACACCGGCATGCAGGGACGATCGTGACGACTGCATGTGTGGACAACCTGAATTTCAAAGCAGGTGCCTATCTGGGAAATACCGTTGTTCTGATCGGAAAGATGACTTATGTCGGCAGAACTTCTATGGAAGTCCGAATTGATACATATGTGGAGGATTCACAGGGAATGCGTAAAATGATCAACCGTGCATATGAAGTAATGGTTGCGCTTGATGAAAATGACAACAAAGTAGAAGTTCCGGGGCTGATCGTGGAGACTGAGGCAGAAAAAGCCGAGTGGCAGGGGGCAGAAAAGAGATATGCACTTCGCCGTGAAAGAAGAATTGAAGGTTATTAAATATGTCAGACAATGATTATCCGGCAGTTCAGGAGGAGGAACATGGCAAAAAAGATTGGGATCATTTCAGATACACATGGACTTTTGAGACCGGAAGTTCTCGAAATACTGAAAACCTGTGACTGCATCCTGCATGCCGGGGATGTGGACCGGCCGGAGATTCTGGATCAGCTTCGGCCATTGGGAAATCTTTATGCTGTCAGGGGAAACAATGACGGAGACTGGGCACGGGGAATGGCAACTGCACTCAGGTTTAAGATAGAAAATATATCTTTTTTTATGACACATAATAAAAAAGATGTGGCATGGGATCTCAAAGACACGCAGATTGTCATATTCGGACATACACATACGTATTTTGAGAAAATGATCGACGACCGGCTCTGGCTGAATCCCGGAAGCTGTGGAAGGAGCCGGTTCGGTCAGAAACCGACGATGGCAGTTCTATCTGTAGATAATAAAAGCTGGAAAATAGAAAAAATTAATCTTCCTGCATAAAAAACGAACATATATTTGGATTTATTTACTTCGTCCCGTTTTATTGGACATAATATATGAGATACTTCTTATATAAGAAACGAGTGTTCGGAAAATGTGTTCGATATAGGAGGATGTAAAGATGGTCAATACAGCTGATGCAGGAAGAAGAGCTTATGGAAACGAGAGAAATCACGGAAGAAGAAATCGTCGGAAGTTATCCAGTGTGATGGCGATGGTTCTTGGTGCGCTTGTTACGATTGAGATTATGATCATGGGGGCAATGCTTTTGAAAGTCGACTTTCATTCGGCGGACAGGATTGCTCTGGCTCTTGGTTTTATGGTATTATACTCGGGAGTGGTAGCTGCTTTGACCGACAAATAAGAGGAGTAATTCATGCCGAAATCATTTAATCAGAAACTGAAAATCTTATATCTGATGCAGGCGTTTATGGAAAGGACAGACCGTGAACATCCAATGTCTGTTCCGGATCTTATTCTGTATCTTGATGGATATGGAATAAGTGTGGAACGCAAGACTGTCTATGAGGATATAGAGACTCTGCGCATATTCGGCATGAAGATTGAGAATCGCAGAGAAAAGCCGTCCGGTTATTATCTGGCAGACAGAGACTTTTCGTTTCCGGAGCTTAAGATTCTTATGGATGCTGTACAGTCGTCACGTTTTATTACGGAGCGACAGTCACGGGAACTGGTACGCAAGCTGGAACATCTGACCAGCATCAGTGAAGCGAAGAGACTGCAGAGTCAGACTTCAGTTCTTTCAGGGAGTAAGGCAGTTAACCGCGAGATATATGACAGCATTCAGAAGATATGTGATGCCATGGCGGATAACCGGCAGATCTGTTTTAACTACTATGAGTGGGACTTTTCCAGAGAGTTAAAGCCAAAGCGGGACGGAGCACGTTACCGGGTGAGCCCGTGGAAGATGATCTGGAACAACGAAAACTATTATCTGATCGGACTCGACGAACGAAATGGTATCGTGAAGCATTACCGCGTCGATAAGATCATGCATGTAAGTATCGAATCACAGAAACGAAATGGAGAGGATATTTTCCGAAACTTTGACTTTCCGAAATATGTTTCCGGTACATTCGGTATGTTTGGCGGGAAAGAGCAGACTGTCAAGATGGAGTTTGAGAATCATTTTGTAGGAGTGGTGTTGGATCGGTTCGGACAGGATGTTATGTTGATACCGAAGGATCAGGAGCATTTTACAATGCAGGCGCGTATCAGCATCAGCCCGCAGTTTTACGGATGGCTTGCAGGTCTGGGGACAGGTGCAGTAATCGTATCACCGGAGAATATCCGCAGGGACTACATATCTTTTTTAAAAAAGACTCTTAAAAATTATGGAGAGAATAGTATATGACAGTTAAATCAAGATTATTGGAGATTCTGGAGAAACAGAAAGGCGAGACACTTTCAGGAGAGAAACTTGCCGAGGAACTTCACTGTACCAGAGCAGCAATCTGGAAAGCTGTGAAGTCTCTGCGGGAAGAAGGATACAAGATAGAAGCAGGACAGAATAAAGGCTATATGCTGGCAAAGGCGAACGATCGGCTTTCCGTTGAGGCAATACGGCCTTTTTTGTTATCTCCGGAGGTTTATATCGGAGTGTATCAGGAAGTCGATTCTACGAATCGTGCAGCGAAAGCTGTAGCAGTGAGCGGAGAAGCCGGACATGGAAGCTTCGTTCTGGCCGGAAGTCAGAGTGCCGGACGCGGCCGACGGGGCAGGTGTTTCTATTCGCCGCAGGATGCGGGAATCTATCTCAGTGTGATCCTTGAACCGAAGGGAAGCATTCAGGAAAGTTTGCTTCTGACCGCTGAGGCAGCTGTGGCGGTTTATAAGGCAGTAAAGAAAGTAACGGGAATCTCTCTGGATATCAAATGGGTGAATGACCTTTATCATAACGGCAGGAAGGTATGCGGCATTCTTACAGAGGCAGTCACTGACTTTGAGAGTGGTAATATCGAATTTGCAGTGGTAGGAATCGGACTGAATCTATTTGAAGCATCTGAAGGATATCCTGATGCACTGCAGGGAATTGCCGGAGGCATTTATGAAAGTCGTGAGGCAGCTGCAGGCCTCGACCGAAGCCGTCTGGCAGCGGAGATCGTGAATACTCTTCTGGAAGAAACGAAGGAATTAAAGCTTCCGGACGAATATATACAGCATAATATGGTGCCGGGAAGGGAAATATGTATTTCAGACGGAAATAGTATCCGCAGGGCAAAAGCACTGGAAATCTGCCCGGATGGACGTCTGAAAGTACAGGAAGAAGACGGCACCGTATCCATTTTATCCTACGGAGAAGTATCAATTATAATATGAAATTATATTAAATATAATTGTGAAAAATGTATAAATTTCGACATTCCTTTTTTGACAAAATAGGGAGAATGAATATTGACTTTTTTTTGACAAAAAGCGTAAAATAATGGCATCAAATGGCAGACCGGTCATACCAATTTTAAATATATTTGAGCGGTCGAGAGAAAAGGAGGGAGAAAGACGGGAAATTTATCAGCCACACTGGCAGAAGAGCTGGAAAGCAAGACTGCCTTTACGATACCGGTGTTTGGCGGAGTGCCGATCGCAGAGAGTGTAGTTGTTACATGGGTGATCATGGCGGTTTTACTTATACTTTCTCTGGTACTGGTTCGTAATCTCAAGGTTGAGAATCCGGGCAGGAAACAGCTTCTTCTGGAATCAGGAGTAAGTTTTCTTCAGGATTTCTTTATGGGAATTCTGGGAGAAGAGGGAAAACGATACATCCCTTATCTGATGTCTACCGTAATTTATATCGGAATAGCCAATATTGCGGGTGTGTTTGGTTTTACACCACCTACCAAGGATATGAATGTGACCATAGCACTTTCGCTTATGAGCATAATTCTGATTGAGTACTCAGGTTTTCACAAACGGGGACTTAAAGGTTTTTTGCATAGTTTTGCAGAACCGGTTCCGATCATGCTTCCGATCAATATACTGGAACTGGCAATCAGGCCGACATCATTATGTATGCGATTATTTGGTAACGTTCTTGGAAGTTTTGTAGTTATGAAACTGTTGGAGTTTATATGTCCGGCAATTCTTCCATTACCATTCAGCCTGTATTTTGATTTCTTTGACGGATTCATTCAGGCGTACGTATTTGTGTTCTTAACATCACTGTTTATCAAGGAAGCAATCGAGTAAACAGATGTTTAAGCAGGATTCAATATTTATTTGAAATTTAAATTTTGTCAATTCAGGAGGAAAAAATTATGTCAACATTAGTAGCAATCGGAGCAGCTATCGCAGTACTTACAGGTATCGGAGCAGGTATTGGTATCGGTATCGCAACCTCTAAGGCAGTAGAAGCTATCGCAAGACAGCCAGAAGCAGAAAGCAAAATCAGTAAGAACCTTCTGTTAGGATGTGCACTTGCCGAGGCAACAGCTATTTACGGTTTCGTAATCGGTCTTCTGATCATCATCATGCTCGGCTAATAACGATATGGAATTAATCAGGAGAGAGGCAGGTGGACAACGGTGATAAAGATTGACATCAACCTTGTCTTTACGATCATCAACCTGTTGGTTCTGTATCTTTTGATGAAGAAGTTTTTATTCGGACCGATCATAAATGTGATGGACCAGAGAAAAGCTATGATCGACCAGCAGTTTGCAGAAGCTAAGGAACGACAGGATAATGCAAAGGAACTTCAGGAACAGTATGAGGGAGCTTTGAGATCCGCAAAAGAAGAATCCTACCAGATCATGGAGCAGGCAAAGAAAGAAGCGAAGGCACAGGCAGAAAACACTGTCAAAGAGACAGAAGCCAGAGTGGATGCGATGCTTGCAAAGGCACAGGAAGATATCCGCATGGAGCGTGAGAATGCAATGCGTCAGATGAAAGGCGATGTAGCATCCCTTGCCATGGAGGCAGCAGCCAAGATCATTGGTAAGAACAGTGGAGCAGATCAGGATTTATCCTTATATGATCAATTTATAGAAGAAGCAGGTGATCCGGATGACAGTGACCGCCGTTAATTATGCAAAGACATTGTACGAGCTTTCTGTTCCCGCAGAAGCTGTACAGACAACAAAAGAAATATTCCGTGAGGTTCCGGGACTTAAAGAAAGTCTCGCGAATCCACTGGTGTCTTTTGAGGCAAAGAGCAGAGTGATTGACCGGGTAATTCCTGATGAAATGAAAAATTTCATAAAGGTTGCCTGCAAACACAGAAATATAAGTCTTCTTGAAGAAATTTTTGAAGATTATGAGGAAATATGCCGGAGACAGAAACGTATCCTTCATGCAGTGATTCGATATGTGACGCCGCCGAAAGCTCAGCAGCTCGAAGGCATCAAAGCATTTTTGTGCCGGGAATTTCAGGCAGAGAGCGCCGAAATAGAAATGATAGAAGACAAAAGTCTGATCGGAGGATTTATCCTTCAGGCAGACGGACGTGAATTTGACTGGAGCATGCGAGGACGTTATCGTATGCTGCAGCAGAAACTGACCCGGAGGTGAAATCGTTGAGCGCAATTAACCCAGAAGAGATTATTTCTATTCTGAAGGAAGAAATAGAAAATTATGATGAGATCAGCCAGAATCAGGAAGTGGGAACGGTTATCTCCGTAGGTGACGGAATTGCTACCGTATACGGAATTGACCATGCCATGTATGGTGAGGTTGTAGTATTTGAAAACGGACTCAAGGGAATGGTTCAGGATATCCGTACCAACAGCATGGGATGCATTCTGTTTGGTAAAGATACAGGAATCAAAGAAGGTACAAAGGTAACCCGTACCGGCAAACAGGCAGGTATTCCTGTCGGCAACGGTTATGTAGGCAGAATTGTCAATGCCCTTGGTGCTCCGATCGACGGAAAAGGTGAAATCAAAGAAGAAGGATATCGTCCGGTAGAAAATCCGGCACCTGGAATCATTGATCGTAAATCCGTCACAGTACCGCTGGAGACAGGTATCCTTTCATTGGATTCCATGTTCCCGATCGGTCGTGGACAGCGAGAACTGATCATCGGTGACAGACAGACCGGTAAGACATCACTCGCAATTGACACCATCCTGAACCAGAAAGGTAAGGATGTAATCTGTATTTATGTAGCAATCGGACAGAAAGCATCTACTGTAGCGAAAGTCGTATCCAACCTTGAGAAATACGGTGCGATGGAATATACAACAGTATTTTCTTCAACAGCCAGTGACTGTGCACCGCTTCAGTACATTGCTCCTTATGCAGGAACTGCACTTGCAGAGTTCTTTATGTATCAGGGCAAAGATGTACTGATCGTTTATGATGATCTTTCCAAACACGCAGTGGCATACAGAGCACTGTCCCTGTTACTTGAACGTTCCCCAGGACGTGAGGCATATCCTGGAGACGTATTTTATCTGCATTCCAGACTTCTGGAGAGATCCAGCCGTCTGAGTGATAAACTTGGAGGAGGTTCTATTACAGCACTTCCGATTATCGAGACACAGGCAGGTGATGTTTCCGCATATATTCCGACCAACGTAATTTCTATTACAGATGGTCAGATCTTCCTTGAGAGTGATCTGTTCTTCTCAGGAATGAGACCGGCCGTTAATGTTGGTCTTTCTGTATCACGAGTTGGTGGTGCAGCACAGACGAAAGCCATGAAGAAAGCTTCCGGAAGTGTCCGTATCGATCTGGCTCAGTACCGTGAGATGGAAGTATTTACTCAGTTCAGTTCAGATCTGGATGATGCGACTAAAGCACAGCTTGCATATGGAGGCTGTCTGATGGAACTTCTGAAACAGCCACTGTGCAATCCGCTGAAACTCCACGAGCAGGTTATTACATTGTGGACAGCTACCCACAAGAAGATGGTTCATGTGGACAAAAAGGATGTAAAACAGTATCAGAAAGATCTGCTTGCATATTTTGATAATGTTTATCCGGAGATCGGTAAAGAAATCGATGAAACCGGACTGATCAGCGATGAACTTGGAGAAAAAATCCTTCAGGTTGCAGATGAGTTTAAAGACCGCGCAGCTACTAACTAATTTATGTGTATAGAATGCCGTCTCTGTTCCCGATATTTACAGTGAACGGCAGGAGGAACTTATGGCAAATGCAAGAGAAATAAAAAGCAGGATCAACAGTGTTCAGGACACAATGAAAATTACCAATGCCATGTATATGATTTCCTCTTCCAAAATGAAAAAAGCCAAAAAGATATTGTCTGATACGGAGCCTTATTTCTACAACATGCAGAGTGCGATCGCACGTATTCTCCGACATATTCCGGATACGCAGCATCCGTTTTTCAGTGTCCGTCATCTGATTCCTACGGAGGAACGAAAGATAGCGACAATCGTGGTTACCGGTGATAAGGGAATGGCTGGTGCTTATAATCACAACATCACCAAAATGACAGAAGAATTTATGGCAAACACTCCCGGTCATCACAAGCTCTATGTGCTTGGCGTTGTAGGCAGACAGTATTTCAGCAAGAAAAATGTGGATATGGATGGAAGCTTCCGCTATACCGTGCAGAAGCCGACCATGCACAGGGCAAGAATGATCAGTGAGGAAGTTATAAGAAGCTTTCTGGACAGAGAAGTGGATGAGGTGCATATTATTTACACACAGATGCAGAATGCAGTTGTGATGGAAGCAGTAAATATGCAGCTTCTTCCTTTAAAAAAGACTAGCTTTTCGCCGCTTCAGATTCCGGCAGAGATCCATCAGGAGGAAATCGAGATGTTTCCGTCTGCAGAGGGTGTGCTGGATATCATGATTCCAAATTATCTGACCGGTGTGATCTATGGATGTCTGGTTGAAGCATATGCCAGCGAGAACAATGCCAGGATGACCGCCATGCAGTCATCTACAGACAGTGCAAAGAAAATGTTACAGGATTTGTCAATCCAGTACAACCGTGCACGTCAGGCAGCGATCACGCAGGAAATCACAGAGGTTTGCAGTGGTGCGAAAGCCCAGAAAAGGAAGGGACGATAATGAGTAAAGGTAAGATCGTACAGGTCATGGGACCTGTTGTAGATGTTGTTTTTGAAAATGGAGATCTGCCGGATATCAAAGATGCTCTTGAAGTAGAAAACAATGGTAAGAGATGTGTTATGGAAGTATCTCAGCATCTGGGAAACGATGTGGTACGTTGTATCATGTTGAGCGCCAGCGAGGGACTTCAGAGAGACAGAGAAGTCATTGCGACCGGAAGCGGAATCAAGGTTCCGGTAGGTGACTGTACTCTTGGACGTTTGTTTAATGTACTTGGTGATACCGTTGACGGAGGAGACCAGCTGGACGATGCAGAACACTGGGTGATCCATCGCGATCCGCCGAGTTTTGAAGAACAGAAACCGGCAGTTGAGATTCTGGAAACAGGAATCAAGGTTATTGACCTGCTCGCCCCTTATGCAAAGGGTGGTAAGATCGGTCTGTTCGGTGGTGCCGGTGTTGGTAAGACAGTCCTGATTCAGGAGTTGATTCAGAATATCGCTACAGAGCACGGCGGATATTCTATTTTTACCGGTGTAGGAGAGCGTTCCCGTGAGGGAAATGACCTCTGGAGCGAAATGAAAGAATCAGGTGTACTGGAAAAGACAGCCTTAGTGTTCGGACAGATGAATGAGCCGCCGGGATCCCGTATGCGTGTTGCTGAGACGGGTCTTACCATGGCAGAGTATTTCCGTGATCAGGAACACAGAGATGTACTTCTTTTTATTGATAATATTTTCCGTTTTGTACAGGCTGGTTCTGAGGTTTCTGCACTTCTGGGACGTATGCCGTCTGCAGTAGGTTATCAGCCGACACTTGCAACTGAGATGGGTGAACTTCAGGAACGTATCGCTTCCACAACATCCGGATCTGTTACATCTGTTCAGGCAGTTTATGTACCGGCTGATGACCTGACTGACCCGGCTCCGGCAACGACATTCGCACATCTGGATGCGACGACCGTACTTTCACGTAAGATCGTAGAGCAGGGTATTTATCCGGCTGTTGATCCGCTGGAATCTACTTCCCGTATTCTGGAAGCTGATGTTGTCGGTGAGGAGCATTATGAAGTTGCACGTCGTGTACAGGAAATCCTTCAGAAGTACAAAGAACTGCAGGATATCATTGCAATCCTTGGTATGGAAGAACTTTCTGATGAAGACAAAAACATTGTATTCCGTGCAAGAAAGATTCAGAAATTCCTGTCTCAGCCATTCCATGTAGCTGAGAACTTCACAGGTATTCCTGGAAAATATGTTCCACTGAAAGAAACAATCCGTGGCTTCAAGATGATCATCGATGGTGAAATGGATGAGTATCCGGAAAATGCATTCTTCAATGTAGGAACTATAGACGAAGTAATTGAAAAAGCAAAAACTCTGGAACAGTAAGGAGTGAGGCTTATGCAGAATACATT
>OLRQ01000279.1_pt1 | contig 57730 bp, 50 predicted proteins | sample 1671971 | NCBI WGS metagenome assembly OLRQ01 (sample SAMEA3136631, study PRJEB25190) | human gut metagenome | biome: human gut; feature: human-associated habitat; material: faeces | place: Austria | collected 2013
CGCCTGCATGACTTAATGCAACACTATTGCGTTTTGAAATTCAATTCACCTTCGCTTGTCTCTTGGGGTGGCTTGATGGCGAACGAAAGTGCAAGCGCTGCTGCGGCTACGGCCAAAAACGCCCAGAATGCGGGGCCGTAAGAGCCTGTCGAGGTTTGAAGCGTGGCAAGCACCAGCGGGCCCGCCGAGGCCGACGCGATCATCTGCAGCGTTGCGACGGCGTAGTTGATGCCGAAATACTTCGGGCCGAAGAAGCTGCTGCTGATGACGGCCATGGAGGCCATGTTGCCGCCGTACACAAGACCGAGGAGCATGAACCCCGCCACAATAAGCGGGAAGCTGCTGAGCATGACGGCCACGCCGCACAGAAGCATGGAAAGCGCAAAGCCGATGGATATCCACAGAAACGAGATGCGGTAGCCGAATTTGTCCCACACAAGCCCGCAGAGCAGACGTCCGAATCCGTTGCACAGGGAGATGCCGCCCATGGCCGCCGTTGCCATCATAGCGCTTGCGGCGGCGTCCATTCCCGTTGCGGAGAGCACTTCCTCGGCGGCAGGAACCGCCTGGCTGATAAGGCCGAGGCCTCCGCTGCTCACGAGAATCAGCCAAAGAAACGCCAGCTGGAACGAACGGGTCTTGATCATCTCGACGGCGGAGTAATCGCGCTTCTGCTCATGGGGCTGCGTGCCGTTCGATGCGCTCTGCATGCTTGCTGCGAATTCGGCAGGAGGCAGCTTTACGATGAGTGCGACGGCGAGCATGACAACGCCGAAAACGACGCCTAGAATCAAAAACGTGGTTTGCCACGAGAGCTTGCCGAGAAGAACCGTAACCAGGGGGCTCAAAAGCATGGCGCCCATGCCGAAGCCCATGAGCATGCCGCCCGATGCGATGCCCTGCTTGTCCGGATACCATTTGACGGCGACGCTCATGACGCAATCGGTGCCGACGCCCACGCCGAAGCCGACGATGATGCCGTAGGTGATGTAAATCCAGAGCAGTGTGGTGGTTTGCGCGGCGGCGATGAATCCGCCGGCGATGATGATCGCCGTTGCCACCATGACGATGCGAGGGCTGAAGCGTTGCTCGATGATGCCGGCAACGACCATGCCTACGCTGAAAGAGATCATGGAGAGTGTGAAAATGAGCGATGTCTGAGCTCGCTCCCAGCCGAAATCGGTCTCGATGGGCTCTACGAAAAGAGACCATGCGTAGATGAGGCCCATAAAAAGCAGCGCCACGAAAGCCGTGGCGATGTAGATGAAACGATGGTGCTTCCCCTGTGCAGCCATAGTTGCCACCTTCCCCTCGGTTATTACGCATCTTGAGAGGATTCGTGGCGTTTGTCAATGCGAACAGTCTTCTCTCATCGGGGGCAGGGCCGCCTCGATTGCGCGAAGCGGCCCTGTAGCAGTTATTTTTCCTTCACCATGGAGAGCGATATCTTGCCCCGCTCTTTGTCGATTTTCTCAATCCAGACGGTGACGGTGTCGCCGACGGAAACGACTTCGCTCGGATGTTTGACGAAGCGATCCGACAGCTTGGATATGTGCACCAAGCCGTCCTGCTTCACGCCGATATCGACGAAGGCGCCGAAATCGACCACGTTGCGCACGGTGCCCGTTAGCTCCATGCCGACGTTCAGGTCGTCGAGACTCGTTACCGATTTGCTGAACACGACCTCGGGTGCGTCATCGCGTGGATCGCGGCCGGGTTTTTCGAGTTCGGCGACGATATCGCGCAGGGTGGGGACACCGCATCCGAGTTCATCCGCCAAGGTTGCAACGTTTCCGATGCGCTTGGCGATATCCGGGACGCCTCCTGCGGCGAGAGCCGAGGGTTTGACGCCTGCGCGCTTGAGCAGCTCGGTTGCTATTGCGTAGCTTTCGGGATGGACGCTTGTGGCGTCAAGAGGGTTGGCGCCGTCCGAGATGCGGAGGAATCCTGCGCAATTGAGGAACGCCTTAGGCCCGAGCTTGGGGACGTTCTTCAACTGCTTGCGATCGGTGAAGGCGCCGTTTTCCTCGCGGTAGGCGACGATGTTTTTCGCGACGGCGGGCGAGATGCCCGAAACGTAGCCGAGCAGGCTTGCGCTTGCGGTGTTCAGATCCACTCCGACGCGGTTCACGACGCGCTCCACCACATCGCCGAGCGCACGACCGAGCTCCGTCTGGTTCAGGTCGTGCTGGTATTGTCCCACGCCGATCGACTGGGGTGGAATTTTCACCAGTTCGGCCAGGGGGTCCTGCAGACGGCGCCCCAGGCTCATGGCTCCGCGCGTGGTTACGTCGAGGTCGGGGTATTCTTCGCTGGCGAGCTTGGACGCGGAATACACCGATGCCCCCGCTTCGTTCACGATGGTGTAGCGCAGCTCGTCGGACGATTGCGCGATGAATTCCGACACTACCTCCTCGGTTTCACGGCTTGCCGTGCCGTTGCCGATGACGATGGTGTTGATGCGGTGGCGTTTGACCAGGGAGTCGAGCGTTCTCTTCGTCCCTTCGACATCGCGGCGCGGAGGGGTGGGGTAGACCGTGGTGTAATCGAGCAGCTTGCCGAACTCGTCGAGTACGGCCACTTTGCAGCCCGTGCGGTATCCGGGGTCGAGCGCGATGATGCGCGCGCCTTTTACGGGGCGCTGCTGAAGAAGGCTTTCGGTGTTTTTGGCGAAGACGCGTATGGCGTCGGCTTGCGCCCGTTCGGTAAGCTCGCTGCGCAGCTCGCGCTCGAGCGAAGGGGCTATGAGGCGTTTGTAGCTGTCCGCGATCGCTTCGTCGAGAGCCTCGGCGAAGACCCCGTTGCGTCGGACGATGCGACGGCCCAGTTGATCGATCGCGGCATCTTGGTCCGTGCGCACGCGAACGCGAAGCTTGCCTTCCTTTTCGCCTCGGTTGATGGCGAGCACGCGATGGTTCGGTATGCGCTGCGCGGACTCGGAAAAATCGTAGTAGGGTTCGTAGACGCTCTTTTCCTCGCCGTCGGTCGCTTCCACGGCCATCGTTGCGGTCTTTTTCGTGAAGGCGCGCAGCGCGGCGGTATGTTCTGCGTCGTCCGCGATGACTTCGGCCACGATGTCCTTGGCGCCCTGCAGGGCCGCTTCGGCCGTGGCGAAGCCCCCTTCGGCGTTGACGAATTCGGCGGCTGTTTCAAGCGGGATTTTTCCCGTTTTCGCCTGGCTCAGGATAAGGTTGGCCAACGGTTCGAGCCCCGCTTCGCGCGCTTTCGATGCGCGGGTCGCTCGCTTCTTCTTGAAAGGCTTGTACAAGTCTTCCACGCGCTGCATGATGGTGGCGCCTTCGATGGATGCACGCAGCTCATCGGTGAGTTTTCCCTGATCTTCGATGGAGCTGATGATTTCGGCCTTGCGCGCTTCCAGGTTGCGAAGGTACGTCAGGCGTTCTTCGAGGGTTCGAAGCTGCGTATCGTCCAGGCCTCCTGTGGCCTCTTTGCGGTATCGGGCTATGAAGGGAATGGTGCTGCCTTCGTCTATCAGCTTGATGACAGATTCGATCTGCGCGGGGGAGACGGAAAGCTCCTGCGCGATGGTGCGGTTGATGTCCAGCATATATGCTCCGGCTTCTCTTGGTGCCTGCGCCGTTTGGCTTTTGCATGCGCCGCTTGGCAGCGTCTCGGGCGACGTTGCCTGCGCGGCGGTACCATAGGATAGAACGTGTTCTATCCGAGCTGAAGGAGATGCGCAATGGATACAGCGGAAAAGCGGTATTTAGAGCTTCTTTCCCGATCGTTTCCCTCTGCCGCGAAGGCGTCGGCGGAAATCATCAATCTAAGCGCCGTGCTGAATCTTCCAAAGGGAACCGAGTTTTTCGCTTCCGACATCCATGGGGAATACGAAGCCTTCTCGCACATTCTCCGCAACGGGTCGGGCTCTATTCGCCTGAAAATAGAGGACGTATTCGGCGATACGCTGAGCGCGGAGGAGAAGCGCTCGCTCGCCTCGCTGATCTATTATCCTCGCGAGCGCATGGAGCTGGTGCTGTCCCAGGTGGAAGACCATGAGAAATGGTTTGCGACTGTGCTTCCCCAGCTGGTGTCTGTCTGCAAGCGCTCCGCCCAGAAGTACACGCGGTCAAAGGTTCGCCGCGCACTTCCTGAGGATTTCGCCTACATCATCGAAGAGCTTATGACCGAAGACCGCTACGGCGTGGACAAGCAGGCCTATTACGCGGCCATCATCCATGCGGTGATCGGGACGAATCGCGGTGCCGCCCTCATCGAAGCGCTCTGCCTTTTAATCCAGCGCTTGGTGATCGATCACCTGCACATTGTCGGCGACATCTACGACCGCGGCCCGTATCCGCATACCATCATGGATACGCTCATGGACTATCATTCGCTCGATATCCAATGGGGCAACCATGACATCGTCTGGATGGGAGCGTCTCTCGGTCAGCGCGGCTGTATTGCTCACGTGGTTCGCAATTGCGCGCGATACGGCAACCTTTCCATCCTTGAAGATGCTTACGGCATTAACATCCTGCCGCTTGCATCGTTCGCGCAAGCCGCTTACGCGGACGACCCTTGCGTGGCGTTCGGCCTGAAGGGCAACCCCGGCCTTTCCGCGCAGGAGACGGAGCTCAACGTCAAAATTCAGAAGGCCATGGCCATCATCCAGTTCAAGGTGGAGGCGCAGCTTATTGATGAAAACTCCGGATTCGGGCTTGAAGACCGCAAGCTTTTGCACAAAATCGATTTTGACAGAGGCACGGTTGTTGTCGACGGCGTTGAATACGAACTGACCGACACCGTGTTCCCCACGGTCGATCCGGACGACCCGTATCGCTTGACCCCCGAAGAGGAGGAGGTCATGCAGCGTCTCGAGCAGGCGTTCGTGAACTGCGAAAAGCTCCAGCGCCATATGCGGTTCTTCCTTGAGGCGGGAAGTCTGTACAAGGTTCACAACGGCAACCTGCTTTTCCATGCGTGCGTGCCGCTTAACGCTGACGGGTCCCTCATGGAGACGGAGGTCTTTGGAGAGAAATACAAGGGCCGTGCGCTTTACGACGTCATGGAGCGCTATGTGCGCGCGGGATTTTTCGATTCCGATCCCGAAATGCGCAAACGCGGACGAGACCTCATGTGGTACATGTGGCTTGGCCAGGGATCTCCGTTGTTTGCGAAGAGCAAGATGGCGACGTTCGAGCTGTATCTGATCGCCGACAAAGCTGCTCGCAAAGAGGTGAAGAATCCGTTCTATACGTTCTTGAACGATGAAGCCGTGATGGCGGGCATTTTCGAGGATTTCGGGCTCGACCCCAAAACGTCGCGCATCATATGCGGTCATGTGCCGGTGAAGGTGAAAGACGGCGAAGACCCGGTGAAGTGCGGCGGGCGCGTGCTGACCATCGACGGCGGTTTCTCGAAAGCCTATCAGCCCACCACGGGTATTGCGGGATACACGCTCATTTCCAATTCCTACGACATCATCCTGGCGGCGCACGAGCCGTTGGAGTCGACGAAGGCTGCCGTGGCGAAAGAGCTCGACATATTCTCTTCTACGCGCGTGGTCGAAAGCATGAAGAAGCGCACGCTAGTCGCCGATACCGACAAGGGCAAAGAGCTTAAAGCCCAAATTGCCGATTTGGGTGCGCTGCTTGAAGCCTATCGCCATGGAGAAATAGCCGAGAAGGAATAGCTGTCGTAGAGGTGGTTTTGCCGATGCCGCAAACCTTCTTGTCGCGTGAAGGCGAGGAGAAATAGGCAGCGAATGCGGATGGGCGCCGTTCGTTTGAACGGCTTCTCAGGCGGGGGTGCGGTTCTCGATGAGCCGCGCCCCCGTTCTTTATTTCGACGATGCGAAGCTGTCGTCCACGGTTATCTTACAAACGGCATGCGGCTCGCGCTCTTGCACGATTTCGGATACGCGGCGCACGAGCTCTTCGTTGTCGAGAGCGAGGTCGTGCGGCCTGAGTACGTCGAAGATAACGTTGGTGTGCGTGGGGCCGGGAACGATGCGCAGATCGTGGATGGTTAGGCGCGGGTCTATGCGTCGGATGTTTTCCACGATCCATCTGCGCAGATTGCCGACGGCCTCATCCGATGTGACGATGGGGTCGTAGTGCAAGACCAGAAGAATGTTCTCTTCTTCGCGAAATGCCTCTTCTATGTTGTCGATGATGTCGTGGCTTTTGAGCGGGTCCATTTCGGCGGCCATTTCCACATGCGCGCTCGCGAAGCGGCGGCCCGGGCCGTAGTCGTGGACGATGAGATCGTGCGTGTCGAGTACGCCGGGATAGCTGGTTATCTTGCGGTAGATATGCTGGACGAATTCGGGGTCGGGAGCTTTTCCGAGCAGGGGGTCTATCGTATCGCGGACAAGTTCGGCGCCGCTATAGATAATGAAGGCGCCTACGGCGAGGCCCGCCCAGCCGTCGAGGTTGATGCCGAGGAATTCGGAGGCAAGGGTGGCGGCGAGCACGGCAGCGGTCGCTATGACGTCGTTGCGCGAGTCGGCGGCGGTGGCCATGAGCGTGTTTGAGTTGATTCGCGCGCCGATGCGTTTGTTGAACAGGGCCATCCAAAGTTTCACGAGGATGGAAAGTGCAAGAACCGCCACGATGGCGATGCTGAATTCGACGGGTTCGGGCGAGAGTATCTTCTCGAACGAGGAGCGAACAAGCTCTACGCCGATGATGAGGATGAGCACGGCGACGGCAAGGCCCGAGAGATACTCGAAGCGTCCGTGGCCGTAGGGGTGCTCGGCATCCGCCGGCTTGCTAGCGAGCTTGAAGCCGAGAAGCGAGATGATGTTGCTCGATGCGTCGGAGAGGTTGTTGAGCGCGTCGGCCACGATCGCCACTGACCCCGCGACGGCTCCTATGGCGCCTTTTGCCGCGCAAAGGACGATGTTGCACACGATGCAGACAATGCTTGCGAACGTACCATATGCCGTGCGGATACGGGGGTTTTCCACGTCATCGTGGTTTTTGATGAATTTTCTAACGAGCCATTCGGTCATGAGAACCTCTTTGTTTCAAGTGAATTATCACACTATAGCCCAATTCGCGTGGTGCCGTGCGCGTACATAAACGAAGCGACCCGCGCAGTGACGGGTCGCTTCGGTCGATTCAGTGGTGGATAGGCTATGTTCTAGGCTTCGGCCGCTTCTTTGTTGAAAGGCTCGAGGTCTTTGACGCTTTTCCCGATTTTCTTCTTCAAAACGATCAGCACGCCTATGGTGAGCGCGGCGCCAAGCGGTAGGCAGATGAAGGCGTTCTGCACGAAGCCTGCAATGACGAACATCACGAAAGAGACGCAAGCCATGGTGATGACATAGGGCAGCTGCGTGGAGACGTGCTCGACATGGAGCATGTTCGCGCCAGCGGACGACATGACCGTGGTGTCGGAAATGGGCGAGCAGTGGTCGCCTGCGACAGCGCCTGCCAAGCATGCGGAGATGCCGATGATCAGCAGGGTGGGGTCGTTGGCGAAAATCGGCATCACGATGGGAATCAGGATGCCGAAGGTGCCCCAGCTGGTACCCGTGGAAAAGCCCAGGAAGACGGCAACTAGGAAGATGACGGCGGGCAGCAGGTTGAACAGCCCCGGAGCGGCTCCTTCGACCAAGCCGGCGACGAACACGTCGGCGCCCAAAAGCGACGTCATGTTTTTCAGGGTGACGGCGAAGGTGAGCACCAAAATGGCGGGAACCATGGCGTTGAAGCCTGCAACGAACGCCTCGGAAGCGGTTTTCAGGTTGAGCACGCGACGGGCAATCAGGTACAGGAAGGTGAAGGTGACGGCAATCAGGGAACCCCACGGAAGAGCCGCGAAGGCGTCGGTGTTGCCGAAGGCCTCGATGACGTTGCCGTTGGCGTCGCCGCCGAAGAAGCCGCCCACGTAAAGCATAGCGCCGATGCAGCAGACTATCAGCACGAGGATGGGAAGCAGCATATCCCACAGGCTTGCCTTCGGATTGCCGACGGGTTTTTCTTCCTCGAGGGAGCCGAGCCTACCGTCGCGATAGGCTTCGAGTTCAGCTTTCGCCATCGGGCCATAGTCGAAGTTCAGGAAGATGAGGCCGATTACGAAGACGATCATGAGCAGCGAATAGAAGTTAAACGGAATGGCCTGGATGAACAGCTCGATGCCGTTGACGCCAAGGTCTTGCGCAACGCCGGAAACGGCGGCAGCCCAGGAAGAGACCGGTGCAATCATGCAGATGGGTGCAGCGGTTGCGTCAATAATGAAAGCGAGCTTTGCGCGGGAGACGTTCTTGCTGTCGGTAAGCGGGCGCATGACGGAGCCTACGGTCAGGCAGTTGAAGTAGTCGTCCACGAAGATGAGGCAGCCCAGGATGAAGGCGGAAATCTGCACGCCGACGCGAGATTTCACATGGGTGCCTGCCCAGCGGCCGAACGCCGCGGCGCCGCCGGCTGTGTTGACCAAGGCGACGAGCATGCCAAGCACGACAAGGAAGATGAAGATGCCGGCGTTATCGGCGACGGCGGGCACGAGTCCCTCGCCGACAATGGTATCGAGCGTGGTCACGGGATTGAATCCTGCGACGAGCAGGGCGCCCATGACGATGCCGACGAACAAAGATACGTACACTTCTTTGGTGACGAGCGCCAAGACGATGGCGATGATTGCCGGAGCGAGAGCCCAGGCTGAGTTGACGAATTCCACGTCCGTTCCTTTCTGCATCAAGCTTGGGACATGGTTGGGCGTCAAAAAAAGCAAGCCTTTTTAGGCGTGCGTTGGCTCTCGACCATGGCAGCTCTCCGCGTTGTGCGACAGTGCGCAGCGTGTTTCGCTGCGCCCCAGGATCGACCGGTGAGGCTTCGGCCGTCCTTCGGCGCCGTTCCCTTTCGCCTTGCGCTTGCCTCAGCATGGATGCAAGGTTACTGATGAAAGGCGCACCTCTACCTGGTCGCGTATAATATCAGATTTTTCGTGCAGTTGCTCAAAAACGCGCGAGCGGTCGCTTTGGGCGCGCCTAGCGACCCCGGAGAGCTCCAGACTCCCGGCGATTCCGGCGACTTCTGGAAGCTCCGGGTCCTGGCGGCCCCGGCGACCGTGCACTGCCGAGCTCTGGCAATCCCGGCGACCGTGCGCCGTCGAGCTCTGACAATCCTGAGTACCGAGCCTTGCGCGCATCCAATCCGTGCTATTTCGTAGAAAGTGACAAACGGGGTGTCAAAAACTGCCTAAATAGCATGGATAAGGCGTATCGGTAGTGAGTGCGAGCGAGATAACGGTGTGGGGCACGTGTCGATTGCATGCATGGGCGTGCGCGCCTTTGTTGACGAGCGTTTTTTCGCGCATGGCGCACCGCCGCCGCGCCGAGGGCTCTCACTTCTTTCGAGGGCTTGCGTTGCGGGGCGTTTTTATCGGGGCAAGGCGATGCTCGGTTCGGCTATGCTTCGGGGTCGAACTGCCAGATGGAGAAATGCTGCGGGCAGTCATAGACGTGAAACGAACGTCCCGTGGCGGTTCGGTACGACTGAAATTCGCCCTGGCGAAGGAGGCTCCAGCCGCTTCTTCCAATATAGGAATAGGTCTCTCCGTTGTCGGACATGTGGACAAGCGTGAGCGACCGGCGTGCTTCCGCCTCGATTTTCATGATGAACTGCATGAGCACGTTGGTGTCGAAGGGGTTGAAAAGATACACGTGCGTGAAGGCGGCAAGCGGCATTTCGAGCGCATTGCCGCACAGCACGTCGACGTTTTCGAAGCGTCGGGTCCAGGCGCGAGCGTATTCGGCGATATCGGGGTCGAGCTCTATGCCCGTGGCTTTCCCGGAAAGGCCTGATTGAACGAAGAACGACAGGACGCGCCCCGTGCCGCATCCGACGTCGAGAAGGTGCGAATCGTTGGAGAATTCCAGGTCGGAAAAGAGGCTCTCCAAGATGAAATAGGGGGTAGGGGTGGGGTCGTGGGCGCCCTGCTTCGCGAAGCGCGTCGTTCCGGGCTCGGCGAGCGAGCGGCCGCACAGGGCGATGTCTCGTTGTTCGTCCGCGGCGAAAAGCTGGTCTTTGTTGGAGATGTCGAGGCGTTTCGAAGAGGTGATTCGATTATGCATGGCTGCGTTTGCGACCCTTTTCCCGTTCGGTCTTTGTTGCGGGCACCAGTGTAGCCGTCCGGTCTTCAAAAGTCATGGCAAGGGGGTCGTTCGGGGCTAGCGGTTTGCTGCCAGTGTTTTGATGCGCACGGTGAAGTACCAGATGTGGAACGCCCAGACGGCGGCGAGGACGAGCTGGGCGGCAAGAAGGCCTTGCATCATGAAGCACCCTATTCCCATGAATAGGGTAAGGCTTGTCATAACCGCGAGTTTGCTTCTAAGCGTGAGGGCTTTTGTCCTGACGAACGGCTCGAGATGCTTGCGATGCAGACTTGTTTTCTGGAACCAGCGATGCAAGCGGTTGGAGCCGCGTGCAAAGCAGAAGAGCGTTGCGAGGTAGAGGGGAACGGTAGGAAGCACCGGCAGGACAAGACCTATCGTGCCCAGCGAGAGGCAGGCGCATCCGAGGGCGATCCAGCCGCAGCTTTTCGCTCGTTTCATTCGATTCCTTTCGAATAGACGACAAGTTCTGGCTTGTTTTTCTTGAAAGTTAGCCCATGGTAATAATATGTTACACTAAGCTAACTTTGATGCCGTTATTCGTCAATACCGTTTTAAGGAGATCGATGTTCGACAAACGACTGCTTGCGCTCGTGGATGGCTCGGGGCGCATGATCGCCGCTATCGTCGGTTTGAAATGGATCGCTCTTGTGGCCAATATCGTGGTTTTCGTGTCCCTCGGATTGTTTATCCAACAAACCTTGGCGCAAGCCTACGTCATCCCTTCGGCTGCTTCCGACGCCCTAGCCGGGCTCGGTCTGTCCGGTCAAACCCTTCTTCTCCTGTGCGCTGCAAGCATTGCCGTTCGCGTCGCTACTTCCGTTGCCGCACAGCGTGTGAGCGCCGAGGTTTCTGGCAAGGCGAAAAAGCTTATTCGCGGCAAAGTTTACGACAAGCTTGTCAAAATGGGCCCTTCGTACATGGAGCGCATTGCGAGCAGCCAGGCCGTGCAAATAGGCGTCGAAGGAGTCGAGCAGCTCGAGGTGTATTTCGGCTCGTACCTCCCGCAGTTTTTCTATGCGCTTCTTGCACCTCTTACGCTGTTTGTCTTTCTCGCGCCTTTTTCTTTTTCTGCCGCGCTTGTGCTGCTCGTGTGCGTGCCTCTTATTCCCGTCTCCATAGTGATGTTTCAGAAAATGGCGAAACGGGTCATGCGAAGCTATTGGGGGAGTTATCTTAATCTGGGCGGAAGCTTCCTCGAGAACATCCAGGGCCTTACCACGCTCAAAATCTATCAGGCTGATGAAGCTCGCCACGAGCTGATGAACGAACAGGCCGAGGACTTTCGCCGCGCAACGATGCGCGTGCTTCGCCTGCAGTTGAACTCCATCACGATTATGGACGTGCTGGCATATGGCGGCGCGGCCGTGGGCGTATGCCTGGCGCTGCATCAGTTCCTCAACGGTAATCTGAGCTTTGCCGCCGCGTTCGCCGTCGTATTTCTATCCGCCGAGTTCTTTCTGCCCATGCGCGCTCTCGGGTCTCTTTTCCACACGGCCATGAACGGCATGGCGGCGGCGGACAGAATGTTCGACCTTTTGGGCATGGAAGAGTCCGAAGAGGGAGGGCGAAGCCTTGCAGGGCGTACGCCTCGGATTCGCTGTGAAAAGCTCTCGTATTCCTACGACGGCATACGCAAGGTTCTCGACGATGTGGATTTCTGCGTCGAAGCGGGACAGCTTGTCGCCGTCGTGGGAGAAAGCGGGTCGGGCAAATCCACGCTTGCGGGCGTGCTTGCCGGCCGCAACGCCCGTTTCGAAGGAGACGTGCAGGTGTGCGACGTGTCGCTTCAAGAGGTCGATCGCGCTTCTCTGGCGCAAACGCTCACTTCGGTCGGGTTCGACGGCGTGCTGTTCAAGGGTACGCTTCGAGAGAACCTGCTCATGGGCGACCCGCATGCTTCCGACGAAGAGGCCAAGCGGGTTCTTGCTGAGGTGGGCGCCTGGGATTTCGTGCGGGCGAAAGGTGGCCTCGACATGCGCGTGGCAGAGGGCGCGTCTAATCTTTCGGGCGGCCAGCGTCAGCGCATTTGCTTGGCGCGCGCCTTGCTCCACGATGCGGAAATCTACGTGTTCGACGAAGTGACTTCGAGCATCGATGCGCAAAGCGAGGCCGCCATTCTTCGGGCGATCTACGATCTGGCCGATCGCGGGAAGACGGTCGTGATGATCTCTCACCGCCTCAGCAGCGTGGAGCAGGCGGATGCGATCTACGTGATGCAGGATGGTTGCGTCGTGCAGCGTGGCTCCCATGCGCAACTCATGGAAGAGGGCGGCGTGTATCGCCGTATGGTTGAGCAGCAGCGCGAGCTCGAGCGCTTTGCCCAGGACAAGGGCGTCGGCGACGTGCCCTTTTGCGACGATGCGCCCGTGCACCGCGAGTTGGATTGTGAAGCGCCCGTGCACCGTGAGCCGAATCTCGAAGTGTGTGATTCCTCTCCTTCGGCGGCGAAGGAGAACGCCCGCGGCATGTCGGCGTTGGGCATCGTTTCTCGCATGATCGGGCTTATTGCGCCTCTTGCCCCGTTCATGGCTTTGGCGGTGCTGCTTGGCGTGGCGGGGTTTGTCGCCTCTATGCTCGGTACGGTTATAGGCGCATGGGGCATGGGCCTTGCGTTCGTCGGGGCCGATGCAGCCTTTCCCGCGCTTGCGGCAGGCATAGCCATCGCATCGCTTTTGCGCGGTCCGCTTCATTACGGCGAGCAGATCTGCAACCACTACATCGCCTTCAAGCTGCTGGCGCTTATTCGCGACAAGGTATTCGCGGCGCTGCGCCGCCTTGCTCCGGCGAAGCTCGAGGGACGGGACAAGGGCGATCTGATGTCGCTTGTCACTGCGGATATCGAGCTGCTCGAGGTGTTTTACGCGCATACCGTCTCTCCCATTCTGATCGCTGCGGCGATGGCCGTCGGGATGGCGGTTGCGCTCGGGCTTCAGTCGCTGTGGTTCGCCGTGCTCGCGGTGGTGCTTTATGGGGCAATTGCCCTGGTTGTTCCTTTTGCGGGGTCGCGTCTGTGCTCAAGGCTGGGGCGCGAGCAGCGCGATTCCGTGGGGTCCATGAACGCCTTCATGCTCGAAAGCCTACGAGGGGTTAACGAGACGATTCAATACGGATGCCAGGCGTCGCGCGCCGAAATGCTGGACGAGCGTATGGACGCATTGCATGCGATCAGCGTGAAGTTGCGCATGAGGAGCGCCGTGAGCGATGCGCTGACCGATGTGCTGGTCATTGGGGGAGATGTGGCGTGCGCCCTGATCGGATGCGCTCTTCTTGCTGCAGGTGCGATCGATGCGCCGCAGTTCATGATTGCTCAGGCGCTTGTTATGTCGGGGTTTGGGCCGTTCATCGCCGTCTCGAGGCTGGGAACCACGTTGCAGCAGACGCTGGCGTCGGGCGAGCGCGTGATGGAGCTGGTCGACGAGGTCCCGCAGACCGAGGAAGTGCGCGACGGTGTTGTGCTGAAGGGCTTTGACGGCGCCCAGACGAACAATGTCACGTTCGGGTACGGTGAAAAGCCGGTGTTCGAGAATGTGACGATGCGCGTGGCGCCGGGCAGTGTCGTGCAGATTTGCGGCCGAAGCGGCACGGGCAAGTCGACGCTGTGCAAATTGCTGATGAGGTTTTGGGACCCGAAGCAAGGCTTCGTGGCGATAAACGGGCAGGACGTAAAGCTGGTGAACACGAGCTCGCTGCGCGCCACGCAGTCTTACATGACGCAAGACACACATTTGTTCGCCGGAACGCTTCGCGACAACATCGCCCTGGTCAAGCCGGATGCGACGGACGAAGAGATTCTCGAGGCATGCCGCAAGGCCGACATCGACGAGCTTATAGCGCGCCTTCCGGACGGGCTTGATGCGCAGGCAGGAGAACTGGGGTCCGCGCTTTCGGGCGGCGAGCGTCAGCGCATCGGCTTGGCGCGCGTCTTTTTGCACGATGCGCCTTTCGTGCTGCTGGACGAACCGACATCGAATCTCGACAGCCTGAGCGAAGCCCAGGTGCTCAAGGCTCTCCATCGCCATCGTGAAGGCAAGACCATGGTGCTTGTGAGCCATCGTGCCTCCACGTCGTCTTTGGCGGACGAATGCTACATGCTCGAGCGCTAGGGAGCAACGGCGAGCGGCTCTGCTTCGGGCGGGTATGGATGGCATGCTTTGGCAATGCGGCAACAGCATCGAAACGCAGCGTTTTTCGTACGCTGCAGCGCAGATGCCGTGACGGACGGATGGTGTGTTTCATCTGCCGAAATGACGATTTGTCTTATTGACAGAGGTGCGGCGGCGGAAGTACTTTGACTCCATAGATCAACGTGGCGCCGTCTTTCGTAAAGAAAGGGGCGCCGCCCGAAACGAAAAGAGGGTGATCGATGAAACATGTCAAGGTAAAACGCGGCAAAGCGTTTTCGCTGGCGCTTGCGGCGTCGCTAACGGCGGCGCTCGGCGTTCCGGCAATCGCGCTTGCCGCAGAAGACGTCGACCCGGCGGTTCAAGTTGTTGAGGCACAAGGCGCAACCGCAGCATCTCTCGGCCAGAATGGCCTTGAACGCTCGGGCGAAGTTGCGGCGGCGGTGGACGGCGTCGAGTATGCGACGCTTAACGAGGCGCTTGCGGCCGCGACTGATGGTCAGACGGTTAAGGTTCTGGCAAACACGACCATGACCACGGGTCGCGTGGACGGCATCTCGATTACGTTGGACCTCAACGGCTGCACCGTCGAGGCGGATAATCGCGCCTTCAACGTAGTGGGCGGCGGCATGCTTACGCTCGACGACACCGTGGGCGGCGGCGTGCTCAAGGTCAACAAGGTCGGTAGCACGCTTTCCTTGGGCATTGTGACCGGATCCAAGGGATCGGCGGTTATGAAGGGCGGCACGCTCGAAGTTCCCGAATACGGCATTTACACCACCAACGACGACACGGACGCCTATGTCTCCCTGCAAGGCGGCCTCATCAAGGCCGCGTACGGCATCTGCGCCATCGGCAACGGTACCGAACACAGCGCGAAAGTCGAAGTTTCCGGCGGAGAGGTTCAAGCGGGCATCTTCGGCTTTGGCACCAATGGCTCGAAGGGCAACGGCGGCGTGGACTTCGTCATGACGGGCGGCGCCATCACGTCTACCGCAGAGGATGCTCCCGCGCTTTACCTGCCTGCGTATTACAGCACCGCCACCATCACCGGCGGCACCATCACGGGCGGTACGGGCATCGAGATTCGCGCCGGCGAGCTCACCGTCTCTGGAGATGCCCAGATTTCGGGCATCGGCCCCCTGGAGTCCAACCCCAACGGCAGCGGAAGCACGTCGTCGGGGGCGGGCATTGCAATTGCGCAGCACGCCACGAAACAGCCCATCAACGTCACTGTTTCCGACAATGCGAAGGTTGTCGGAACCGTCGCATTGCACGAGAGCAATCCGCAGAAGAACGATTCCGAGGCGATCGAACAGGTCAAGATTGCCGTGACGGGTGGAACGCTTGAGACCAGCGCGCCCGATGCGGCACAGGCGGTCTATAGCGAAGACTGCACCGGGTTCGTTGCGGGCGGTGCGTTTAACACCGAGCTTCCCGTTGCCGTTTTGGCCGACGGCAGCGCCATGCTGGTGAACGAAGAGGGATCCGTTTCTGTCATGGACGAATCCGACGCCGTTGCCGGCGCGGGTGCTTTCGTCGAAAAGGACGGCAAGAGGGTCTACTACACCACGCCTGCTGCTGCGGAAAACGCCAATCCTGGCGCGACCGAGAACATCAAGGTCTACGCTGTCGAGGTGAACGGCCAGAAGTTCGCCACGCTTGAAGAGGGCATTGCGGCTGCCAAAAATGGCGGCACGGTCACTCTTCTGAGCGATTTGGGCGCCGATCAGGTCTCTGCGGGCAAAGACAAGTACATCAACATCGCCGAGGCCGGTACCAAGGCGACCATCGACTTGGCGGGCCACACCATCACGCTCGACAGCGCAGACACCATATCGGTGTCTGCGCCCAATGTGACTCTCACGGTGAAAAACGGCACAATCGTCAACACCAACAAGGACAGCTACGGCCTGTATACCTACGCCACCAATGACAACATCACCGTGACGCTGGAAGATCTTACGCTTCAAACGGTTGACCAGGCCATTGGCGTTCAGGGGCTCAATTCCAATCAAAATGTCACGCTCAAAAACTGCAATATCACGTGCGATACCACCGCAGTGTATTGGCCGCCGAAGTCTGGCACGCTGACCATAGAGGACACCTCCATCGAGGCCAAGAGCGGCGTTACCATCAAGGGCGGTGCGGTTGTCGTGAAGGGCGATACCCACATCAAGGCCACCGGCGAGAAGAAGATTCCCGAGGACTACTACGATGGCAGCCCTACCGGCAATCTGATTTCGACCGGCGCTGCCATCTATGTGGAAAGCGGCTATAACGACCGCGACATCTCTTTGGATATCCAGAGCGGCACCTTCGAGAGCGAAAAGGGCGCAACTGTTTTGTACTTCGCCAAGGAAGGCGAAAGCACTACGGTCAGCCGCGATATCGCCATCTCCGGCGGCACATTCGTGGGCGAGCCTCCCGCTGCCGAATTCATCGTTGCCGGCGTTGGCCTGCAGCTCGACAAGGACGGTAACTTGGTTGCCGTGAGCGCACAGCTGGTTCCGAATGCCGATAAGGTTGTCGACGGCGTGTTTACCTATGACGTGGCATCGGGCAAGGAAATCACCGAAGCCGACTTGCTGGCGCTGGTTGGCATGAACGTGGATGCTGAGAAGAGCGGTTACACCATCAAGGTGGACACCGCTAACCTTGCGGCTTTGAACAAAGCTATCGGCGCGAAGGATACGTCTGCGACGTTCGACTTCGCTTACACGGCGGTCAAAGACGGCGCGCGGGTTCTTGCCGACGGCGACGCTGTGGACCCCGTGACTGTCACGGTGAAGCTGACCGACTCCTCGAAGCCGGCCGGCGGCAACGGTGACGGATCCGCGGTCGCCCCCGGCAACGGCGACGGGTCTGCGGCTGCTCCCGGCAATGGCGATGCGAACGCGCCTTCGAAGGACAAGGTCTCCAAGGCTCCCAAGGGCTCTATGCCTGCTACGGCCGACAATGCCGTCGGCGTTGCCGGCGCGGTCGTCTTGGTTGGCACTGCGGCGGCAGCGGCCGGCGCGATGGCATTGAAGCGTCGCGAACAGCAGTAAATGCAGGTCTGCTGACCAGGGCTTGCGAACGGAGGCTTGCAACGGCGCTTCGCCATAGGCGGAAAGCCGTTGTGCGGCAAAGAAGCCATGAAACCTGTCGCGCGGCGAAACGCGCTATGAGGCAAAAGGCCCGATCGGATCGTCCCGATCGGGCCTTACTTGTGTCAGGCTCTTGTTTTCTTAGGCCTTCGCCTGCTTTTCCTTGTCGAGAAGCTCGCGGGCGAAAGCGATGGCGTCGTCGATATTGGCGCGGAAGTGATCTTCGCCCACCAGGTCCACGAAACCGGCGCGGCGCATGGTTTTCATGGGCTGCTCGTTGGCGTGGGAAAAGATTAGGCTTACACCGTTTTCGTGGCAGTAACCGTAGAGGTTTTCAAGCGCGTTCATGCCTGACGAATCAAGCGAAGGCACGCCGCGCATGCGGATGATCAGGTATTTCGTGAACTCCTTGACCGAGATGTCGGCAATCTGGTCGGTCATGCCAAAGAACATCGGACCGTTGATCTCGTATACACGTACGCTCTTGGGAAGCTCGCGCAGGTGCGTGACCTCCGAGTTTTCATCGCAGTAATACTTCCAGCCTTTGACCTCGGTTTCTTCGCTTACCATCTTCATGAACAGCACCACGGTGATCAGCATGCCAACGGCAATGGCGGCCACCAGGTCAACGATTACGGTTAGGGCGAAGGTGACCAGCAGCGTGGCAACCGCGCCGCGCGATGCCGTCTTGCACAGATGGACGAAGTTGCGCCAGCCCGACATGTTGTAGGCAACGTGCAGCAGGATGGCGGCGATGGTGGGCATGGGAATGTAGGCCGCATACGGCATGAAGAAGGCGAGCACGGCCAGGAGAACCAGCGCATGCGTCATGCCGGCGATGGGCGTGCGTCCGCCGTTTTTCACGTTGGCGGCAGTGCGCGCGATGGCGCCGGTGGCGGGAATGCCTCCAAACAGAGCCGATGCGATATTGCCTGCGCCTTGAGCCACAAGCTCCATGTTGCAGCGGTGGTGCGAGCTTATCATGGAGTCCGCCACGACGCAGGAGAGCAAAGATTCAATCGCCGCCAGGATAGCGATGGTGATGCCGTTGGCCAGCTGTTCACGGAACAGGTCTACGCTGAGTGCGGGGATATGGAATTCGGGGACGCCGGCGTTGACGGCGTAGAGGTCGCCGATGGTGTTGACGTTCATGCCGAGGCCGTTTACGAGGACGATTCCCGCCACAAGGGCGACAAGCGAGCTGGGAATGCGTTCGTTGATGCGCGGCCAGCCGAACAGGATGACCAGGCATACGACGCCTACGATGAGAGCCTCGACGTTGAAGGTCCCTATATGCGCAGCGATTGCCGAAAGTTTGTCTGCGGTGTCTATCGTGGGGGTTCCTTCGGGAAAGGTGAGCCCCAACAGGTCTTTAAGCTGCCCTATGAGCAGTGTCACGGCAATGCCTGCGGTGAATCCGGTGGTGATGGTGTAGGGGATGAAGCGGATGATGGTGCCCAGCTTGAACAAACCCATGAGCACGAGCAGCACGCCGGCGATGATGGTGGCGGCCACCAGCCCCTCGAATCCGTCGGTCGCCACGATGCCGGCCACGATGGCGGCGAAGGCGGCGGTGGGGCCCGATACGTTCACGCGGCTTCCGCCGAACAGCGCAATGACGAAGCCGGCCACGATGGCGGTGTAAAGGCCCTGCTCGGGGCCGACGCCTGAAGCGATGCCCAGCGCGATAGAAAGCGGCAGCGCCACGATGGCAACCATGACGCCCGACATAATATCTTTGGGAATCTGGCGTTTTAGCTCGTCTTTGGGCGTGTGCTTGACGACGCTGAACAGGATCGGCTTGATTTTGTCGCGTTGCTGCATGGGGCTCCTTCGCCGGTTGGTTCGGAACGCGATGGCAGAGCCCTTTCCGATGTTGACGAAAACGGCAGAGCCCTTCCGGCACGCATGCGGGAAGACGTTCGTGTGTTCGGTTGTTGTGATTGCGAGACGATATTCGAAAGATTTCGAGACGCGGAAGTGCAATATTTTACGGCAATGCTGTCGGCTTTTTCGCAACATATGTTTCGTCCACGACAAATGCATTGTTGTGCTCGGTCGTTAACTTGCAAGTCCATCTGAACGTTTGATTGCGGTTTGCGGAGGCGGTTCGATGGGCGCAAGAGGAGCGCGCCGGCGTTATCCGTCTCTTGTGTGCATGCTGCGCTGCGATTCGAAAGAACGTACAATGATTCGGCATGGGGCGGAAAGAGCAAAGGAAGGCGGACGGGCATGGTCACCTTATCTGACGAACGAATCGACCGAATCATCGCCGAGGACGTGCCGTATCTCGATTTGACGAGCCACGTGCTCGGGATAGGGGACAAACCCGGAGTGATGGAATACTTTACGCGCGAGGCGTGCGTGCTCGCGGGCGTCGAGGTTGCTGAGCGCATTGCAACCAAGCTCGGATGCGAAGTGGCGAAAGAGGCGTGCTCGGGAGATCGTCTCGAGGCGGGGCAGTCTTTCATGACGGTACGCGGATCCGCTGCCCAGCTGCATCAGGCGTGGAAGGTGTGCCTGAACGTATTCGATCATCTTTCGGCTGTGGCCACGAAGACGCGAGACATGGTGGATGCGGTGCATGGGGTCAATCCTGCGTGCGAAGTGCTGACCACGCGCAAAAGCATGCCGGGCGTGAAAGATCTGCTCATCGAGGCGGTTATTGCCGGCGGGGCGTATCCGCACAGGCTCGGCCTTTCGGAGACCGTGCTGGTGTTCGACCATCACCTGACGTTTTTCGGCGGCTTCGAGAAATTCGTCGAGCAACTGCCGTCCATTCGCCCGCGTTGCGTTGAAAAAAAGCTTTTCGTGGAAGTTGACGCCCAGCGTGCGATAGCGCTTGCGCGCGTGAACGCCGAAAGCGCCCGGACCTGCGCAGAATCGGGCGGCATTGTGCCTTGGGCTGGCGTGGACGGGGTTCAGGTGGACAAGCTTTCCGTCCAAGAGCTTTCCGAATTGGTGAAGGAGCTGCGTTCGATCGATCCTCGTCTGACCATTATCGGGGCGGGGGGAATCAACCCCGGCAACGCTGCCGACTATGCCGCAACGGGCGTAGACGGCCTTGCTACTACGGCGCTGTATACCGCAAAGCCCATAGATATGAGCGTGCGCATGCGCGTGGCGGAATAGAGCGCATGCACGTGCTCGGTGTCGAGGGCGAAACAAATGCCACGATGCCATTCACAAATCGGTTCAAGTCGATACACTGTGGTTTGCGAGAACACACAGAATGGGAAGATTGTTTCCCATATTCCGTCGTTTTGTAAAACCTGCGATTTTCCAGAGAGGTGCAAGCCGCATGATCCGCGTGATAACCGACTCCACTTCGTCCATTCCCCGTTCCTTGAGGGAGGAGTACGGCATCGAGCTTTTCAGCCTTTTCGTCAACCACGATGGAAAGGAATACGAGGAAAGAAGCATGGACCTCGACGAATTCTATGCGGACATTTACGAGATGGCGGATAATATTCCCACCTCAAGCCAGCCTGCCCTGTCCGAGATCGAGCGCGTCTTCGAAGACGCGGCCAAAGCGGGCGACGATGTCTTGGGCGTGTTTTTGAGCAGCAAGATGTCGGGCACGTTCGAAAGCGTCGTACGCGTCGCGAAAGGCGCCGCGGAAAGGCATGCGTCGTTTCGCTTCGCTGTCATAGACAGTCTTACCAACTGCATGGAACTGGGGTGGCCGGTCGTCTCCGCGGCTAAGGCAGCGGCATCGGGCATGGGACTGCACGAATGCGCCCAGCATGTGTGCGAGCGCGTGCGGAGCACCCGTTTCATCTTTGCTCCTGAATCGCTTCGTTTCCTTGAGAAGGGCGGCCGAATCGGCAGGGCGTCGGCGCTGCTTGGAAACGCCTTGCGCATCTCGCCCATTCTCACCGTGAAAGACGGCGTGGCGTCGACGTACGCGAAGGTTCGTACGCAGAAAAAGGCCATGGATAAGATGGTGGGAATCCTCAGGCAGGATATGGAGGAACATGGCCTGAGGAATATTGCCGTGCATTATATTGGCTCGAAACGACCTGCCGAAGAGTGGGCGCGTGACGTAATTCGCCCGCTCATCGGCCGAGATGTGGCCGTGGTTCCTGCGAGCCCAGTCATCGGCGTGCACGTGGGTCCTGCTGTGGGCATTGCGTACGAGTGCGACAAGCCCATGGTTGACAAGTTCACGTCCGCATTCCCCGAGGTTGTTTCGTCGGATGCGGGAATCGAGCGTTTGGGTGCGGCTGCGCTGTAGCGTTCGTAACGCTTCAAGACAAGGCCCGTCGTCGATACGGTAATCGGCGGCGGGCCTTGCTGCGTTGCGCAGGGTTTATTGCTGGTCGAACAGCGGAGTGGAAAGATAGCGCTCACCGGTGTCGGGCAAAACCACGACGATGTTCTTTCCTTCGAACTCGGGGCGTGAGGCAAGCTCGGATGCGGCCTTGAGCGCCGCGCCCGAGGAGATGCCGACAAGCAGGCCGAGCGCGCTGACCTTCCTGCTGTAGGCGAAGGCGTCGTCGTTTTCGACGGCGATCACTTCATCGAACAGCTTGGTGTCAAGCGTGTCGGGGACGAATCCGGCGCCGATGCCCTGGATCTTGTGGGGGCCGGATTCTCCGCGGGAGAGAACGGGAGAGGCGGCGGGCTCGACGGCGACGATGCGAACGTCGGGATTCTGTTTTCTCAGGAACCTTCCCGTGCCCGAAAGCGTGCCGCCCGTTCCTACGCCGGCGACCAGGGCGTCTACCTTGCCCTCGGTGTCGCGCCAGATTTCGGGGCCGGTGGTGCGCTCGTGAACGGAGGGGTTGGCGGGGTTTGTGAACTGGGAGGGAATGAAAGACCCCGGAGTTTCTTCGGCAATCTGATGCGCTTTCGCGATGGCTCCCTTCATGCCGTCTGCGCCGGGCGTCAACACGATTGTGGCGCCGTAGGCCTGCGCGAGCTTGCGTCGTTCGATGGACATGGTTTCGGGCATGGTGAGGATCATGCGGTATCCGCGTGCGGCGGCGAAGGCGGCAAGCGCAATACCGGTGTTGCCGCTGGTGGGCTCAACGATGGTTGCGCCTTGCTCGAGCAGGCCCTTTTCTTCGGCGTCGTTAATCATGGCGACGGCAATGCGGTCTTTCACCGACCCGATGGGGTTGAAATACTCCACCTTCGCAAGGATGCGGCCTTTGGTGCCGAATGCATTCGTGACGTCGAGGAGAGGGGTGTTTCCGACAAGCTGGTCGATGCTGGAATAGATCATGGGAATGCCTTTCTGGGCTCGTATGCGAAGTCTGATGTGCAATCGCGGCGTGCTGTGCGTGCGACCGCGGTGATGCGCGCTGTCTTGCGGCGCCGTTTTGGCGCGAACGGTGTGCTGGCATGCACGACCGTCGTTGCGCACGGGAGTTGCTAGCCGACGTTTGGCTCAAGGTCCAGCGCGTCCTCGAGGGTGATGCCGCGCAGGTAGGATGCCACGGCGTTTTCCAGGCCCTTCCAAACGCGCTGGGTGCTACATCGCATGCTCAAAGGGCAGTCGAACGATCCTTCGAGGCAATCGAGCAGGTACAAATCTCCTTCGGTTGCTCGGACGATTTCGTCTAAGGTTATCTCGCGGGCGGGTCGGGCGATTGCGTAGCCGCCCGTTGCTCCGCGGGTGACGGTGATAAGCCCTGCTTCCGACAGAGGGGCGACAACTTGCTCCAGGTATTTTTTCGAAATGAGCTGACGCTGGGCAATCTCTTTCATGGGTATGCGGCCCTCGGATTCGTGTTCGGCCAAATCGATCATGAAGCGAAGAGCGTAGCGTGTTTTCGTTGCAATCCTCATGTTCTTCCTGTTCCTGTACGTAGGTTTCATCTGTTTCCATGCTTGCGGGGGGCGTTCGCGCGAAGCGTTTTTATTGCGGGTGCGACTGGCTTTCCGCTTGCATGCATGGTGGAAATGTTGCCGCTCTGTTGCGTTCTTCTAAAAAGTCTAGCGATGTACTTGACATTGAACAAGACGAACTTAGGATAAAGCCTATTAAATTACTAGGATTTAATCTGGAGGTAACAATGCAGGGTGTATATCTCGACAACGCGGCGACGACGCGCGTTCGTCCGGAAGTCTTCGAAGCCATGAAGCCGTATTTTTGCGAGCAGTATGGCAACCCTTCTTCGATTTACGATTTGGGGCAGGATGCCGCCGATGCGGTCTCCGAGGCCAGAGAAATCATCGCCGACACGATCGGAGCGAAAGACGCAGAAATCTATTTCACGGCGTCAGGCTCCGAGGCCGACAACTGGGCCGTGAAGGGCGCGGCTCGAGCGGCGGCTGGCAAGGGCAGGCATATTATCACGAGCGCTATCGAGCATCATGCCGTGCTTCATACATGCCAGGCTCTTGAGAAAGAGGGCTTTGAGGTCACCTATCTTCCCGTCGATGAATTCGGCCTGGTCGATCCTGTCGCGTTTGAAAAGGCCATTCGTCCCGATACCGTTCTTGTCTCCATCATGTACGCCAACAACGAAATTGGCACCATCCAACCCATTGCCGAGCTTGCCCGCATCGCCCGCGAGCATGGCGTACTGTTCCATACCGACGCTGTGCAGGCGTATTGCCACGAAGACATTCGCGTGAAGGATTTGGGCGTCGACCTTATGAGCGCAAGCGCCCATAAGCTGTACGGGCCGAAAGGCGTCGGGTTTTTGTACGTTCGCAAAGGGGTGAAGATTGAGAATCTGATTGATGGCGGACAGCAGGAGCGCGGCAAGCGCGCGGCGACGGAGAACGTGCCGGGAATCGTTGGCTTCGGCAAGGCGGCTCAGCTTGCGTGGGAGGAGCGTGCGTCTGAACACGAGCGTCAGGAGGCGCTGCGCGACCATGCAATCGAAAGGATTCTCAACGAGATTCCCCATGTGCGCCTCAACGGCAGCGCCGAGCGCAGGCTTGCGAACAATATCAATGTGAGCTTCGAATTCATCGAGGGCGAAGGAATCATTCTCCAGATGGCCATGCGCGGGGTATGCGTGTCTTCGGGCTCTGCATGCACGAGCGGCTCTCTCGATCCGAGCCACGTTCTTTTGGCCATCGGGCTTCCACATGAGATTGCGCACGGGTCGGTAAGGATGACGCTCGGCAGGGAAACGACCGCCGAGCAGCTTGACGATGCGGTGGACAAGCTGGCGAAGACGGTCGAGACCCTGCGCTCCATGAGCCCGCTGTACGCCGATTACGAACGCGGCGAGATCGGATCCATAATCGATCGCGACGAAGACGCCGTAATTGGCGGGGCGGGCGCAGCATAGGGTCTGCGCGTATCGAGTTTCGTTTCATACAGGATTTCGACAGGAGAAAATACCATGGCAATGAATTATTCCGACAAGGTGATCGACCATTCCCTGAACCCGCGCAATGTGGGCGAGATTGAAGATGCTAGCGGCTGCGGAACGGTGGGCAATGCCGTATGCGGCGACATCATGCGCGTGTATCTGGACATCGACGAAAACCAGGTGATCCGCGATGCGAAGTTCAAGACGTTCGGCTGCGGCGCTGCAATTGCGACAAGCTCCATGGCGACCATGCTGGTCAAGGGCAAGAACATCCAGGACGCTCTGGCCGTTACCAACAAAGCCGTGGCCGAAGCGCTCGACGGCCTTCCTCCGGTGAAGATGCACTGCTCGCTGCTTGCCGAAGAGGCCATTCATGCGGCTCTTTGGGATTATGCCGAGAAAAACGGCATCGTGATCGAAGGACTCGAGCGTCCCGTACACGATGTATCCGAGCTGGAGGAAGAGCATCACGCGTAAAGGGCGAGCATTCCGATTGAAACGTCGTGCTGCGCAGGCCAAGGGGTTGAGCAAGGCGCGACGGTTGCAAGACGAGGCATATATCCATGTCTTGTGTGCGTGGTATAGTCGGTGCAGCAGTTACGAACGCTCGAAAGGGGGATTCGTCATGAGGGTCGTCGATCTTACTCACGTGATTAAAGAGGATATGCCCGTATATCCGGGAACGGAAACGCCGAAGTTTCTGCCAGGGAGCACCTATGACGCGGACGGCTTCAAAGAAACGTGTCTGCAGATGTTCACTCATACGGGAACGCATATGGACCCGCCGGCGCACCTGTTCGCCAACGGCATGACGCTCGATGAATTTCCCGCGAGCCAGTTCATAGGCAAGGCGGTGGTTGTTGATTGCCGCGGTCTGGGCGAAGGCGAGTTTATCACTATGGAGCACGTGCGTGCGTGCGGAGACGCGGCCGAAGAGGCCGATTTCCTTCTGTTCAATACGGGCTGGGATCAATACTGGGGAAGCCTCGAGTACTTCGGCGAATACCCCTGTATAGACGACGAAGTGCTCGACTTCATTCTTGCGGGCGACTACAAAGGCATCGGCTTCGACGTCATTGGACTCGACCCTATAGCCGACGAAAATCTCACCAGGCATAAGAGGCTTTTTGCACATCGTGCAATCGTGAATATAGAGAACCTGACGAATCTTGATGCGTGCGGCAGGGGGTTGTTTGATTTCAGCTGCTTCCCCCTGCCGCTGAAAGACGGAGATGGCTCTCCCGTTCGAGCGGTGGCGTGGTTTTGCTAATCGGTGGCGTATGGGCTTATCGCGTCCTGAAACTCAAGTTATCCGCGGTTTGTATCAATGGCGGCTTGCTACTCGCGCTCGTTCTCTTCCTCTTGCCGACGATAATCAACATTTGAGCATTATATGTAGATTATCGTCAAGCTGAAGAGGATAGGATGGTTTTTCCGATGATACAAACCGCCCGAAACTTGAGAAAAAGAAGGCGAAAAACAACTTGAGGGAAAAGAAGAGGCTCTCGTTGTCGAATTGCCTGGTGGATTTTGCCGCACGTCGGATACATCGCACGCCGTTCGTCGTCAGGCGCCGTGTCAAATGCGGGTTTATTCCACGAGCGTGAAAACGGCCACGAGGAAGGCTGCGGTAATCGCCGCGAATCCAATCACGACGGCCCATGCGGCAGGTCGGGAGAAATTTATCGTCCAGCCGACGCCGAAGCGCTTGGGCAGAAAGACGCTGGCGTCTTCCTTGTTGAAGTAAAAGATGCCGAGCTTCCAATGTTCGTCGTCATCCGCCAGAAGCTCATCGCTGGTCTGCATTCTCTTGAAGACGCGTGATCCCGCCTGTCCGTAAATCACCGACAGCGCGATGCTTCCAATGACGATGGGGATGCACAGGATAATGATGAGGGCGGCTGCTTGGCCAAGTTTCATGAATCCTGCTGAAGAAAGCAGGAACACAACGCCTATGCCAGCGCTAATGAGAATGCCGGCCACCAGTAAAAACGCGCTTTCTGCCCGGGCGAAAAGCCCATAGGCGAGCGCCGACGTGGCGGGTGCGTTCGGGTCTGCATGTCGCTTCGAACGCAGAATCATCCAGTGGGAGAGCATCATGCAGGCAGCTAAGAAGGCTTCGATCAGCACGGGAAACCCGATGGCGCTGCCAATGGTCTTAGGAACGTACTCGTTCACGTTCCCTGCGAAATCTGCATGCATGGGAAGCATGTCGGGCATGGAAGGGTAAAGCGCAAGCCCGAGGGCTATTGTTGCCAAGATGACGGGAATGTAGAGAAGATTCCAGGTCAGAGGTAGAGCTTTCGGCAGGTCTTGCTCGGCGGCGAGGGCTGTTGCGTGCTGGTGCTGTGCCTGCCAGCCTTCGGCGCGCTTAAGCTCGGCCACCTTCTTGCGATTGCGCAGCATCAGGGCAAACGATGCAATAAGGGGAACGAAAAGGGCGGCGCAAAGAAGTGTTATGCCCGCTGCGTTCCGTCCTGAGACAAGAAGCGCACCGGCCGCCAGGGAGGCGACGGTTGCGATTGCCGTGAGGACGCTCATGACCAGGGTGTATTGCTTCTTGAGGGCAACAAGGCGCGGATTACTCTGAGCGGAAGCGGGTACGGTTACCGCGAAGCATTCGTTGCGGCGCATGAGGTAGGGCGTAAAGGCAAGCAGGAGCCCCGTGGCAAGCGTTGTGGCGCTTAGCATGCCTATGGTTGCGATGGCGATCGTCATGAGTGGGCTCCTTTCGCGGCGGGTGTTGCATTCAGCGTGCCGGGTTTGCCGGCGGGCTTTTTCGTGAGCGGGCGGCCTTCTTCGTCAAGGCCAAGCACACGTACGTTGTGTTTTGCTCCATCTGGGCTCTGTTCTGTGAATACGCGTTTTGCCTGAGTCTGTGCCGCCTCGAGAAATGTTTGCTCGGTACCTCCTTGGGCACGATGCTCCAAAGCGAGCTGCCGGAGGCTTTCCTCGAGCTTCTCCGCATTTGCCGCAATGCGTTCGGGTGTTGCGGCATGTCGGAAATCGGCAATGACCGCTCCAGAACGGCCGCGCATGACGAGGTAGCCTTCGTCTCGCAAGACGGCGTAGGCTTTGTTCACGGTGTGCAGGTTGACCCCTAAGTCGCTTGCGAGGGTGCGCACGCTGGGCAGTCTGTCGGCGGGAAGCAGTTCGCCGTGTGCGATGGATGCGACGATCTGGTCTCGAATTTGCTGATAGACGGGGTCCGGCGACGCTTGGTCTATGCGGATGATCATGCTACCTCCTGTTCTATGTCTAATATAACAATTGCATAATACCATATTTGTTATAGAACACATAGAACAAAGTTGCATGTGACGCAAGCGGTGGACGGGAGCAGCTGCCAGCGAATCGGGAACCGCGGCCTGCGAGATGGAGGCAGAGGATCGCAGGCTGTGGACGAGGGGCCCTGGAGTTTGATTCGGCAACGCAACCGCTTCTATTATTGCCAAGCAAGGATAATTGCCTGTATTATCCTCATTACAGGATAAATGAGGACGGAACGTCGGATGGGGTTTCGATAATCGTCCGCTTGCGCAAAAGGGGGTTTGCGATGATTGGGAGAGATTGGATGACGAGGCGCGGTTTTGCAATCGCCTGTGCGTTTGCACTGTGCGCGGCGCTTACGGGCGGCATACTGGCGGGTTGTTCGGGCGGTGCGTCTGAGGAAACGCAAGAAGCTGCTCAGCCGCAGGCTGAGACGAAAGCGCTCGAAGGCCACGAGCTCAATATATATTGCGGCGCTGGTATGACCGATCCGTTCCAAAAAATTGCCGATGCCTTCGAGGCGGAGACGGGCTGCGCTATGAACGTGACCTTCGCCAATGCGGCGCAGATCCAGACGCAGATAACCACTACCGAGCAGGGCGATTTCTTCGTCGCTGGTTCTGCCGAGGAGCTCAATCCGGTAGCCGACTACGTGGCGTCGAGCGTCGACTTGGTGAAGCATATTCCCGTGCTTGCCGTGCCTGCGGACAATCCGAAGGGGATTACGGGGCTGGCCGACCTCGCCAATGCAGAAAAGGTCCTGGTGGGAGATCCCGAATCTACGCCCATCGGCAAAATTGCCAAGAAGGCCCTGACCGAGAACGGTCTGTGGGAAACCATGATGGCAAACGACGTGCTCACCACCACGACCACCGCGCCTCAAATTGCAACCGCCCTTGCCAACGGCGAAGGCGATGCGGGCATCGTGTGGAAAGAAAACGTCAAAGACGAAGGAGCTGTGGTTGTGGACACCTCCGATCTGGACGGCTTCATTAAGACCGTTCCCGCCGCGCAGCTGACTTGCGCTGCCGATGCCGACGCGGTTGCTGCGTTCAATGAGTTCTTGCAGACTGACGCCGCCTGGGACATCTGGGCTGAATTCGGGTACGAAAAGGTCGAGTAATCTTGCGCTCTAGACGGAAAAACCCATTCAAGCACCACGGCCGCAGAGGGGATTTCTTCTCAGCGGCTTCCGTGTTGATTGCGACGATGGCGCTGCTGTTTATCGGCAGCGCCATTGCTGCTATTGTCATTGGCGGCGTTGCTCATTTTGGAGAGGCGATTGCGTCCGAAGAGGTGCTGTTCTCGCTCCGTATGAGCGTGGTCACCTCTACTATTTCAACGGTATTGTGTCTTCTTCTTGCCCTGCCGACCGCGTACGCGCTTTCGCATGTCGACATGCCTTTCAAGCGCGTTGCGGAGGTTTTGATGGAGCTGACGCTTTCCCTGCCGTATATTCTGTTGGGATTCGCACTGCTTCTTATTTTTTCCTCGCCGTTTGGCAAAGCGCTGCGTGAGTGCGGGTTCGCGGTGGTGTTCGAGCCCACCGGCATCGTGTTCGCGCAGCTCATCGTCAATCTTCCGTTTGCCATTCGTATGGTGCGCACGGCGTTTGCCGATGTGAACCCGCGTATGGAATTCGTGGCGAAAACGCTCGGTGCCATGCCGTTCGACGTGTTTCGCACCATCATTGTGCCGCAATGCCGCAATTCGATCATCTCCACATTCGTGCTTACGTGGGCGCGTGGTATGGGGGAGTTCGGCGCCACATTGATGCTCGTGGGCGTGACGCGCATGAAAACCGAAACGCTGCCAGGCAGTATCTACCTGAGCATTTCCACGGGCAACAATGATATAGCCATGGCGACGGCCATGATCATGCTGCTGCTTTCGGCGGCAACGCTGGTGATTTCGAACGTGCTGAACAGACCCGCCTCTGCGTCTCGCGTTGCCGCAGCGACGGGCTCGAACTCCGGGCGCGTGAAGGCTAGAGGTGGTCGGAGGATGCGTTTTAGAGAATCCAAGCTCGTTCAGCGCGTCTTTTCTCGTCGCTCCTCGGAATGGATACAGGGCAATGCGCCTGGCTGCGTAAGCGTTGAAGAGCTGGTGGTGAATCGCGGCTCGTTTAAGCTGCACGTGGGCGAGCTCGCCATCAAACCGCGCGAGGTGTTTGCAATTCTAGGCTCCACCGGCTCGGGCAAGACGGTGCTCATGGAGTCGATTGCGGGCGCGTTTCCTTTAAGCGAAGGCCGCATCCTGCTTGACGGCAAAGACGTGGAAACGCTTCCCGTGCAGCAGCGCCACCTGGGCATCGTGTATCAGGATTACGCGCTGTTTTCCCATATGAGCGTTTACGACAATATTGCGTACGGATTGCGTATGAACGGATGCGCCGCGTCGGAGGTCCACGAGCGCGTGGGGGAGATGCTCGAGCTCTTTGGCATCTCCCATATTGCGGATAGGTACCCGGGCGTTATCAGCGGCGGGGAATCGCAGCGTGTCGCGCTGGCGCGAGCGCTTGTACTCAAGCCGGGCATCATGCTGATGGACGAGCCGTTTTCGGCGCTCGATCCCGCTACGAAAAAGCGCATGTACGAAACGTTTCGGCGTATACACGAGCGCTTCGATTGCACCATCGTGTTGGTGACGCATGACTTCAACGAGGCTCAAACGCTTGCCGACAGGGTAGGCATCGTGATTGATGGCCGCCTGCGCGTTGTTCGTCCCGCCAAAGACCTGTTCGAAAACGAATCCGATGAAAACGTGCGCTTCTTCTTGGGGATGGAGTAATGCCGACGCGACGCTGAGGACTCATGGGTGTTGGGATGCGGATGTTTGCCAGGCGGTCAGCGCTCGCGGAAGAGGCGTGCATAGGCGCACCCTTCGGGAAGATGGTCTGCGAACAAGGCATGGCGCAAGGTGACGCGGTTACATTGCGTACAGGTGTCGAACCGGTTTTTGTATATGGAGCAACGGCGCGTTTCCACGTTCAAAAACTCGCAGGGCGCGGCGTAGTCTATGATCACGTCGCCGTCCTCGTCTACTTCGCGCATGAAACAGCAGCGCCCGCATTGGTCGCACAGGTCGTCCCATATCGGGCGGTATTTCAAATAGCGGGCAATGATGGTCCAGGGCGGAAGCATGGCTCTCTTTCGGAAAAAAGGAGGGGGTCGGTGCGGCATCGGGCGGCGTATGAAGCCGCGCGCCATTATGGCGCGGTCCCGACTGCCGGTGCGAAATCAGCGGCTTTGCTATGCAAGGTCAGCGAAGAGCGGCTTTCTTAGCGCGCTTTTTCAGGATCGCCATGCGAACAAGGCAGTACACAAGGTAGACAGGGCCGATAATGTAGCCGAGGGACAAGGCGATGCCGAAAAGAATGACTTGGACGACGATGACGATCAGGCAGCTTACGATCAATCCGTCAAGGAAGCGGTCCCTGGCACATTTGAGGGCATGGTAGCTCAGAGGCAGGAAGAGGGCCCATAAAAAGCTCACGACGAAAAGCAGGACCGAAGACGCGCTGGCCGCCATGGCGGCCTCATCTTGCGTGTAGCCTTGCTCGACCAGATAGCTGATGTAGCTTCCGTCGATAGAGGGGCTGAGGAGCATGAAGGCCATGCAGCCGCCGATTGCTATTCCCACGACGGCGCCGATGATGAGGTTTCGCACGAGCATACGCTTTATTTCGAGATATTCCGTCAACAGGATCGTCCCTTCGCGGTTCGTCCGACGCGGGGACGGCGTTCCTGCGTCGAATGGCCTCGGTCGATGCGGGGCCTGGCATCTTGCGGCGCTTGCGTGTTTTGGGTCGCGAGCCTCGCAGGGCACTTCAAGGATACACCACCGTACAAGTCGTCGCGCTTCCGAAACGGAGAGGGCGCAGCCTGCGCGGCGCGGTCCTGCCTGCAGTAGGACCGCAAGGCGTGCGGTTTAGCGCGCGGGGCGGGAGGGCTTGAAGCCTTCGGAATAAGCGCTCGGTATGACGAGGGTCCCGTTGGATTCCTTGACTCCTTCGTTGAGAAGGTGCATGGAGCGCAGTTCGAAGGCCATGTCGTCTTCGCGGTAGATCTCGGTTGCTTCCAGAAGCATGGCCGCGACGTCTTTCTCCACTTCCGCCAAGATGATGCGGGCGTCTTTTTCGCGCTCGGCCTTGGCCGCAGCGGCCATGTCGCGTTGGAGTTCTTTGGGAATGACGATGTCGCGAATTTCGACGGAGATGATGGAGATGCCCCAGGGGCCCGCCTTCTCTTCTATCTTGTCGCGCAATTCCTGGTCAAGTTTGTCGCGGTGCACCGTGATGTCCGAGATGCTTTTGCGACCTATGGCGTCGCGCAACGCCGTCTGGGCCGCCATGGATACGGCGTCGTAGTAGTTCTCGACCTCCATGCAGGCTTTTTCAGGATCCCATACCATCCAGAAAACGGCGGCATCCACGTCCACGGGAACCAGGTCGCTCGTTAAGGTTTCTTCGGCGCCGAAGCCTGTCAGCATGGTTCTCATGTCGGCACGCAGAACGGCTCGCTCTACGAAGGGAATCGTGAAATACAGCCCGGGCCCCTCGACGCGCTTGAACGTTCCCAGGCGCAGCACAATGACGCGCTCCCACTGGGTTGCCACATGGATCGACGACGCGGCCAGCACGGCCATGAAGAACCCGAAGCACAGCGTCCAGATGTCCACCCCTCCGACGAAAAGGGCGGCAAGGGCCGTCGCCGTCACGAAAGAGACGGCGAAGACGAAGGCCGAGAACACGGTGCCCGTGTTGTCGTCGACGTGGCGCGTGCGCGGCGAATTGATGGACTCGATTTCCGAGTAACGGGAATTGGCCGCTCGAGAGCCCGGCGCGGATCCCTTCTTCTTGCTAGACGGTTCCATAAGACTGCCTTTCTTCCTCCGCCTCGTATGCTTTGGATTCCATGTCGTCTATCATGCGCGCCACGTGGGCATGCACTTCCTTGTACGTCATGCCTTTGGAGCGGTATTGGCGTATACAGCTCTCCAGGAGCGCGTCGATGGCGCTTTCTTCCTCGTCTTGGACCGAGACGTTTTTCTGGACGAACATGCCGCGCCCGCGGATGGATGCGATCAGGCCGGAAAGCTCCAGGTCTCGGTAGGCTTTCGTCACGGTGTTGTAGTTGATCTTGGCATCGGCCGCAAGGCTTCTCACGCTGGGCAGCTGCTCGCCCGCCTGAAAGTGTCCGGTGCGGATCAGGTAGGCCATGCGGTTGCGCAGCTGCGCCCATATGGGCAGGTCCGACGTCTCGTCGACGCGAAAGAGGATAGTATCGGGGCTGGTCACTCGTTCACCTTTTCATGTGTATCAACGTATTCCGCAAGCTACGACGACGGCGCGCAGGATGAAGCATCCCAAGAGGCAGGCAGCGTCCGCCGCCGGGATAGTCCTGCATTCGGCGCGCGTGAGGGAGTAGGCTTCGAGCGCCGCCGGGACGGCCATTCCGAAGCCGACGACTCCCAGGGCGATCGTCGCCGTCATGTCCTGCTGCATAATCAGACTCTTCGCCGCCGTAGCGGACGGGTCGTCGAATACGTGCAGCATGAACAGCGTGAAAAACGCCCCCTCGCCGGCAAGGCAGGCAAGGTGGGCCTTTTGCAGAGGCTTGGCCGCCTTAAGCAGGCGTGCGCGGCCCTGCGCCACCCAGTCAATCAGCAGCACCGTCGAAATGCCGGCGGAAAGCGACGAGAACACGAACAGCGCCACAAGCGTCCACGTGCTCCATGCGGGCATGCCGCTTTCGAAAAGAAAGACGCCGGTGTATCCCATGGTAGCAAGCGCGCCGAGGCAGCAGAGCGCCTCGAGCGTCGTGAAAAGCCCCTTCGGCAGACGGGGTTTTCCAAGCAGGCTTGAGCTTGCCAGGACGGCGGTGACGCCCGCCTCGACCGAGAGCGTGAAGGCTCCGAAGGTGAGAACCGTGGGGTGGGGGCGCAAGAACACGAGCAGCGCCCGCTGCGGTGACCCCAGGTCCCAGAGCAAGCACGCCATGGCGAAGGCGAGCATGATGAATCCTGCCGCGTACACGTGCTTTCGCATGGTATCAAACGCTGCGGCGAAAAGCGGGTTTTGCAGCCTTTCCAATCGCCTTGCTGCAAGGCTCCAGGTAGATGCGACGAAAAGCGCGCCCGCTGCTGCACCTCCAAGGAACAGATAGGTTATAACAAGTGGTCCGTACATGCATGCCTCAAGATAGGTTCCGATCGCGATTCGCCCTTCATTATTCCACAAATGCCGACTGCAGGCGCCGGCGCGTCTTCGCGGCGAGGAACGGGCGTGCGAACGAAGCGGCCCGTTCCGTAAATGCCGTTGCTTTTCTTTCGAGGCGACATATTGACTGACATAGTGAATCACTTTACTATTTCACCAATGAACGATGCCGTGGGAGGACAGCTGTGAACGGCGGTGTCGTGCTAAGGGCGCGAATTCGATCGGTTCGCGTGAAGGGGAAACGTCGAACGGCGGCTTGCGACGTTCAAACGCCGGTTCGACATGAGACTCGATAACGAGGTGTTGCAATGATTTCTGAGTTTCCGTTGTTCTGCTTCACCACATTGGCGGGCTTGGCTGCCGGCGCCTATGCGGTGAACGCCTTCTTCCCGGCAGGGAAGGATTCGAAGCGCGCCTGGCTGTTCCCGCTGGCGTGCATGGTGCTTCTGGGCGTCGGCCTGATCGGCCTGCCGTTGCACCTAGGCCGTCCCGAGCGCATGTTCATCGCGCTGACCCACCCGTCCGCCATGATTGCTCAGGAGGCGTATTGGTCCATGGCGTTCGGCATCGTGCTTTTGGCCGACACCATCCTCCTCAAGGTGAAGGGCTCCACCCCGCGCGCGCTTCGCATCGCGGGCGCGATTTTCGGCGTCGTCCTCACGGCGGTCATGGGAAATGCCTATTTCGTTTCCCTGGCCATTCCCGCCTGGTCTTCGTTTGCGACGTTCCCGTTCTTCATCCTGGGCGATATCGCCATGGGCGTCACGATGGTTGCCCTGTTTGACTACCTGGTCGCCAAAGATTGCGAGGACCGTCTTGGAAAGTCCTCCAACTTCTTGCTGGCCGAGGCCGTATCTGCTCTTGTCGCGGCTCTGGCGATCGCCGTCGAGGGCTTCCAGTTCTCCGGCGCCGGCCTGAGCGTCGTTCCGTTCGTCGTTGCCGCCGTGGTCGCTCTTGCAGCGGCCGGTATCGCCTTCGCGGCTCGCATGGGCAAGGTGTCCGACCAGATTTCCGCATGGGGCTGCTTCGCGGCTCTGTTTGTGGCCGTCGCTATCGCACGCTACGCATTCTATGCGGCATGCGTACTCTAGGAGGGGAAAAGAATGACTGATAACGCAATCTCCAACGCCGCCGGTCAGCGCGGTTTCTCTCGCCGCTCCTTCATCAAGGGCGCGGCGGTTCTCGGCGCCGCCGGCGCTTTGACCGGATGCTCTGCCGGAAACGAAGGCCTCGAGCCGGCCGCCGATGCATCCAAGGCCGGCCAGGAGCAGATTTTCTCCGGCGCATGCCGCTCCCAGTGCGTCCAGGGCTGCTACCTGAACGTCCACGTTCGCGACGGCCAGATCGTGCGCACCACCGCAGGCGACATCGCCGAAGAGCGCCGTTATAACCGTATTTGCCCCAAGGGCCTCTCCCATCCCGCTCGCGTGTACAGCGCCGAGCGTCTGAAATACCCCATGCGTCGCGTGGGCGAGCGCGGCGAGGGCAAGTTCGAGCGCATCACGTGGGACGAAGCCATCCAAGAGATCACCGACAAATGGAAGGGCTACCGCGAAGAGTTCGGCCCGGAATCCATCGCGTTCTTCCTGGGCTCCGGCAACACCGGCCTGCTTGGCGGCGGTACCGCCGACGGCTCCGTGTTCCAGCATCTTCAGACCGTCATGGGGGCTTGCAGCGTTCTGCCCGACCGCGACATCGCGTTCCAGGACCGTATGACGAAGATGTTCGGCCCCGGCTCCGCTATGAGCGACCCCGCCCAGTGGGCTAAGGCGAAACATGTGGTCATATGGGGCACCAACCCCACCGTCTCCTGCAAGCAGATGATCCGTTTCTATCTGGATGCGAAGGAAGCCGGCGCGAAGCTGACCTGTATCGACATTCAGTACAACACGAACGCGTCCAAGTCCGACTGGTTCCTCCCCGTGCATCCCGGCACCGACGGCGCCATGGCGCTCGGCATTCTGCGCGAAGTCTTCGACAACGGCTGGCAGGATACCGAGTTCGTCCGCGCCCATACCGACGCCCCCTTGCTGGTCAAGGAGGACAACACCTTCCTGCGTCGCAGCGATCTTGGCATCGCCCCCGAAGAAGGCCCGGTCAACCCGCGCACCGGCAAGCCGACCGTCATCGATCCTGAGATCGTGTGGGACGAAGAGACCCAGTCTGCCGTGCCCGCCCCGCAGGCGGCCAAGCCCGCGCTCGAGGGCGTGCCCGAAGAGGTGGAGGGCTTCAAGGTCCGCACCGTCTACAGCATGCTGGTCGACCGCATCAACGAATGGACCGTTGAGAAGGCTTCCGAAATCAGCGGCGTTTCCGTGGAGGACATCAAGACCCTTGCTCGTATGTACGGCCAGGAGGGCCCTGTCACCACGTGCATGAACCAGGGTCTGAACCATTACTTCAACGGCATTTACACCTACGAGTGCATCTTCGCCCTCATGCTTCTTACCGGCAATTTCGGCAAAGAGGGTGCAGGCCTCGGCTCCGGCGGCGGCCAGTTCGGCGTCAGCAACGCGGCGGGCTGCGTCAACCAGCCTAGCAACAAGGGCGAAAAGCCCATGGGGCCCGGCCGCAATCTCAACTGGACCGCTATGTACGACATCGTGCATAACCAGGAGCTCGTCGGCAAGCCCTTCCCGCTGAAGTCCCTGTACTGCTCCTGCACCAACATCGTGTCGAACCAGACCGAGCAGAACGAGACGAAGAAGATGCTCAGCGAGGTCGATTTCCTGGTGGTCCAGGAGATGACCATGAACGACACGGCCCTGTATGCGGACATCCTGCTGCCCGCGTGCCATTGGTTCGAGACCGAAGACCTCCGCGTCCGCGCGTACAACATGCCCTACCTCGTCTACAACGAGAAGGCGGCCGAGCCCCTCTACGAGAGCAAGCCCGACTTCGAGATTTACAAGGCTCTGGGCACCGCGATGGGCTATGGCGACTTCTTCGATTTCGACGCGAAGGATTACATCAACCTGTGGCTCGACAGCCCCGTCGCCAAGAAGGAGGGCATCACCTACGATACCCTGCGTGAGACCAAGGTCGCCCGCAACCATCAGCTTCCCGTGATCGCATGCGAGGGCGGCAAGTTCCCGTTCCCCAACGGACGCGCCCGTTTCTGGCAGGAGAAGATCGTTCCCGACTACGACCTCGGCCAGGAGGTCGACGAGAGCAAAGAGCATCTCATGCTGTACTGGGAGCCTGCGCGCGAGGCGAATCTCGACGCCCCGATCCGCGAGAAGTATCCCTTCACGGTTCTCGCGGAGCACATGCGCACGCGCAACCACACCCAGTGGTGGGATGTCGACTACATGAAGGAGTTCGAGAAGCAGCCGATAGCCCGCTTCAACCCGGATGACGCGGCTAAGCTGGGCATCGTCGAAGGCGACACGGTTCGCCTGTACAACGACCGCGGCACGATGACGGTCGTCGCCGTCATCAGCGCGGGTCAGCAGCCCACTACCATCGCATGTCCGCGCAGCTTCTTGACGCGCGAGCATATCGATGGCGACTTCGCGACCATCTCCTTCAACGATTACAACCAGGTCAGCAGGAACCAGTGCTACTTCGACCAGGCCGTCGCCGTCGAAAAGCTGTAAGGAATAGGTGATACACATGACTCGATATGGAATGGCTATCGACCTGAACCGCTGCGTCGGCTGCCAGGCGTGCGCGACCGCGTGCAAGATCGCTAACAACCTGCCGAAGGCGATTACCTACAACACGGTGTACACCAAGACCGACACCGATCCCGACACCTTCGGCACCGCCGTCGTCCACGGAGCCATCGCCAATGACAGCGCGGGCGGCGAATGGCCCAACTGCACGCTGAGCTTCCTGCCGGTCCAGTGCCAGCACTGCGACAATCCGTCCTGTCTGGCCGTATGCCCGACGGGTGCGACGAAGAAGCGCGAAGACGGCATCGTGTGGGTCGACAACTCCCTGTGCATCGGCTGTCGCGCCTGCATCATGGCTTGTCCGTACGACAACGTCCGTTCCTTCGTCGAAGGAGAGCCCGAGTACTACCTCGATGTCGTCGTCGGCGAGGCCGACGCTCCCACTCACGAGGCCGGCACCGTGGAGAAGTGTACGTTCTGCCACAATCTGATCGACCGCGGCGAGGTTCCCGCATGCATGCAGCTGTGTCTGGCGGGCGCCCGCTTCTGGGGCGATCTCGACGACCCCGAGTCCGACGTCAGCAAGGCCATCGAAGGCCGCACGTATCGCAAGCTGCGTGAGGGCGAGGGTACGGCCCCGAACGTCTTCTACCTGGAGTAATCACGACGTTTATCCTCTGATGTCGCAGGGCCCGTTCGCGGGCCCTGCGGTTTTCGCGGACGCGTAAGGAGATATTGATATGGGAGATAGCATCGATCGCGAGCTGCATCGCGCCGTAGGTCTGGCCGACTTGGCGTCGCTGTGCTCGGCGGCATTTCAGTTCCCGACGCCCGAACTGGCCGCTGCGCTTAAGGACGGTTCTTTTCTTTCGGACTGGCGCGCGTGCATTCTAGACGTATGCGGGCGCGTGTCCGAGGCCGACGAGGCTTTGCTCGCCTTTTGCGACGAGGCGTTTCATGCCGAAGGCGCCGATTACGCTACGATGCGCCGCGAATACAGCCGCCTGTATCTCGCGCCCGGCTCGAAGGTGCCGGTGTGGCCGTACGAGAGCTGTTTTCGCCATCGCGCCGCAGGGGCGAGCGGCGTGCCCAGCCTTTTTCGCAGCCAGATTGCGCTCGCGGTCGAACGATCCATGCACGAGGCGGGGGTCGCTCCCGTGAAAGAGCACCAGGAGCCGGGCGACAGCGTGTTTCGCGAACTGGATTTTCTGGCATACCTGCATGCCGCCGAGGGCGAGGCGCTGCGCGTAGGGGACGAAGACGCCCGCAGCGCGCATCTCGGACGCCTTGTCCGCTTTGCGACCGATCATGCGCTTCCCTGGATACCTGATTTCATGGCTGCTACGGAAGAGTTGGCGGATTTCGCCGTGTATCGCGCATTCGCCCGCCTGGGCGTTCGCTACCTTGCGGAGCTTCGCGCGCTTTCATGCAATGCCGGCGCTTCGGTTTCCTGCACAGCGTCCGGCAATGGCTCCTCTTGCGCCGCTTCGGCTTCCGCCGGGCGTTCCTGCGTCGACTGCGGGGAGGCGGACGAATGATGCCGGCTATTTTCGCGTGCTCTCTGGCATGCACGGTGCTCTTCGCGGTGTTCGCCGGCCCTGCCATCAGGAAGAATCCTTGGGTATGCTACGTGCCGGCGGTCGTCCTGATGGCGATGTATTGGGCCGGTGCTGCGGGCATGCTGCCTCAGGGGCTGCGTGAAATAGCCTTCTTGCTCATGCAGAAGGGCACGCTTGCCATGGCGCTGTTCACGGTGGTCATGTTCGTTGGCGTGTTTCCGCGCGGTTCGAAGGCCCGTTTGCGCCTGGGCGCGGCGCGGGCCGAGCTTTCCATCGCCGCATGTCTTATGATCTGCGGGCATATGGTCGCATACGCCGCTTCATATGTGCCGCGGGCTTTCACCGTCGGCTTCTCCAATCCGTTTGTCGTCGCCGGCTTGCTGCTGGCCGTTGTGCTTGCGGTGCTGACGGCGGTGCTGGGAGTCACGTCCCTCTCTCGCGTGAAGGCGCGCATGGCGGCGGCTGCGTGGACCAGGGTGCAAAAGCTCGCCTATGTGTTTTACGGCGCCTCGTACGCGCATGTGCTCGCGATGCTTTTGCCGAGTGCGCTCGGCGGGGGCATCGCCGCCTTGCAAGGCGTTGTCGTGTATACGACGGTGTTTGCGGCGTATGCCGCGTTGCGTATCGCGCGCGCCGTGGCCGACCGCGCTCAGCGTAGCGGTCGGGCCTGAAGCGCGTCCCCGTCCACCTCTAAGCTTTCAAGCGGGAAGGCGCGGCTTACCTTCACGGCGGAAGCGGCACGATGGTGTCCGTTGGCGATTGTCCGCTGCAGCAACGACTCGGGCTGCCCTGGCTGTGCGAGCGAGACGATTTGCGTGTCGGCAAGCGCATATTTAATTTCGTCGGTTTTCGGCATATTCTTTGCAGAGGATTTCGCCGAGTTGCGCTGGGCGTTCTTGGCGTGGATCGAACGCACGAAAGCGTGGTTGTTCGCTTCGTCGGAATCGTGGCTCAAGGCACACAGAGCACCGTAGGAGAAGTTGGAAAGGGCGGGAACGTCGGGGATGAGGTCGCCCGAGTTCTCATCGGCGACCAGGCTCACGAGGCCTCCGCCGTCTTTCAGCATGGATTTCAGCATGTTGTAGGCGAGCGCGGTCGTGAAGCGGGGATTCGTCTTCATGGTAAGTGGGGAGACATCAATCGGCACGATTTCCAAAAGGGCGGTCAAGTCGTCTTGGGTCGTGTCGCCTGTCGCCTGTCGCATGCAGCACTTCCATGAGCAGGCCTTCCGCGCTCCTCTCGTCTCCGGTCGTCTTTGTCATGGTGCCTTCGGCCCATACTTTGCATGTCTCGTTGCCCATCAGATGGGTCGGTGTGCGTAGCCGGCAAAGCCCAGCACCGTGCGGCTCTGCCCGTCGACGGCATAATTGAGCGCGGAATCCACCAGCGCGTCTACCGCAGGCATGGCCGAGGCGGGGTTGGCAAGCTGGCCTGGACGGCTGCGCCGCTGGAGAAGTCGAGGCCGTTTGAATCGTCGACGTCGTGGTTGCCGTTGATGACGAAGAATTTCGTATCGGCGCCTGCGGCCTTGAGCTGCCCGCGCGCCGCGACGATTTTCGCATGTGTCTCTTCGTGGCGGTTTTTCCTCGCTTACCTATGCTCTGCTCGTATTGCCCGCGAGATACGCCGCGCCAACTTCGGCGATGGCTATTTTCACGAAGCCCCTTCTGCTTGTGGAATTGGCCGTACGGGCGATCCGGCCCATTGTCTCTCCTTCGGTCTGTCGGCGTATTGCGCCGAACGGAACTATATCGGCTACAAATCATGGCGTGTTCGTGTCAGGAGGGCGTAAGACGAAGGCGAGATTGCGGTGCGTTTCTTGAGGGGTGTTTGTCAAATTCGCGCAAGGCCGAAGGCCGCAGAGTCCACTGTCGGTCGCGTGTCCTGCGGCCGGCTCTATCTCGCTTGCCAGCCGCGTGTCCTGCTGAAGGCTTCGTCTCGCTTGCTGGCTGTGCGTCCTGCTGCTGGCTGCATGCATCTCCGGTCTCTTTGCCGGGGTTCTTGAAAACGGCGTATATACTGAAACGAGGGAGGCGACCGGCGCGTATGGGAAGAAGCCGGCGCTTGCTGAGGCGGGGTGGGCGCTTGCGAAGAGCCGGCTGCCGATAGACGATGGTCGGCGCTCGACCCGCAGCACGACGTTCGATCCGCCGAGCATGCTATTGAAAGGAACGGTTGATGGAAGAAATCATGCAGGAAGAAACAATCTTGAGCAGCGAGGATCGGCTGGTTATCAGGAAGGCTGCCGATTCTTCGAAATACCAGGATTCGCCCGTTGCCGCAGAGCTTATCGAGGCTCTTTCGGACGATTTGACCAGCTTCGTCTTCATTCCCTATTCCACCAAATCCAAGCTCTCGAGCCTGTACGGACCGGGGCTGGATTTCGTCGCCCTCGTGAGTGCGGACTGGAAAGAGGCGTACGAACAGGGAATTCTACGCATGCACAACGAAAGGACCATCAGTTTTCCGACGCATATTGAAATGGCGAACGGAGAGGCCGTAGAGGTTTCGATTGCTCAAAACCTGCAGGAGGGAACCCTTCCATGGTTTCTATCCTACGTTCCTGTTGTCGAGCATATGAAGTTGCGCCGTGACATCGAAGGCGATGCTTCGGATGAGGGCCTGAAGGCTCCGTGCGTGAAAAGCCCGCTGCCGCCGTTGTTCGAGCGCGGTTTTGAAGCCATGCAGGAATCGGAGGATTATCTTGTTGGCCCGGTTCCCCAAAGTGTCGTCGAAGAGCTCGAATCTTTTGCCGACAGCCTTTCTTCATTTGCCTGGGTGGCTCAAAGGTGGAGCGAGAAAATCGCCGAATGCGCAAAGGACGACATAGACGTTTTGGCCTTGCTGGACCGCGATTGGAAGTTCGCGTTGTCGAACAGGGTTCTTCGCTATTACGAAGGAAAGGTCATCTTCCCGGTAAGCATTTTAAGGGACGATAAAGAAACGCTGGTGGAGGTGTCCCTGAAGCGCGATAGGGAGGCCGATCGTCCGGGCGTCATGCCGTGGCACGTCTGCTTCGTGGATGATTTCCCTCGCCAGAAAGTGCGCGCTGGACGGGCGTTTACGGATTGGGCGTACCTTGGCAACATGGATGCCCTCGTCGAGAATCTGTCTGAGTTCGCTCTTGATGAGAAATGGGGCTTCGAGCGAGATGGCGAGCCGAAGGAATACTCTATTCTGAAAAGCTACCTCACCTACACGTTTTACCGACTTCAGTCCGAAGGAAAAGTGCTGGAGGACGAGGAGAAAGGGATTGCCGCCTTCAATACCGGGCTCGTCGATCCGACGTACGAGGCGATTTATGCCTGCTTCTCGCCTTCGAACATGGAGCAGCCCTGGCGCTTCGAAGCGTTTTGCAAGGCGGGCTCGAAGCTGTGGGGCAAGAAGCTGGTCGCATCCTTCGATCCTCTTCCGCAGAGGGCTGCATACTTCGAGAAGAAGGAAGACCTGCTTTTCGACGGGAACAGGACTCTCCAAAGAGACGTGGATCATATTCTTCTCGACAACATCGATCGCTTGCCTGAGGCTTTCCTGGCCGAAGAGCTTCGTGGGGCGGACGATGCCATAGAAGCGCTTTCAAGGGCCGTGAACGCTCAGGATGAAAGTTCGAGGAGGGGCGCGTACGACGAACTGCGTGATGCTGTGGAATCGAACGTGAGGATAAAACGCCGACTGATAAACAGGCTTGATGACGCGATTGAGCTCGCTCAGAAGAGGGCGAATGGAATTTCAAGACTGCCGTGCCGGCGTTTTATCCAACGAAGAACACCATGAGCTTGCTGCTTCCGCTTGATCTTACCGAAAACGACCAGCCCGATGTCGCCCTTGTGGTGGAGCTGATGGAATCTGGGGCCTACATAGGGCAGACGATTCTGACCATGAAGATGGCTTACAACAACGCAAGGCTTATCTGCAGACCCGACAGCGATTGGCTCAATACATCGTTGCGCGTCTCGGATGAAGAGGAGGGCTAGAAAACGGTTGTTTCGGATAAGAAGACCTTGTTCGCTTTGGCTCAAGACCTGCTCGAGCAGCGCGGTGTTTTCGGAATCGAGCTGCGCGACCGGGCATCAATCTGGGCATTTGGTTGCGCGGCGTCGGCGGTTTCGACACTGTTGATTTGGGCAAGTCGATCGTATTTGTAGTTCCGGTCGTGGTTGCCGGGAGTGGCGGCGTCGCAGCCTGCGGCAACCACGAGCTGGACGATAGCCTCGCCCTCGTTCATTACGGTGTCGAAATGGTTCGGTATGCCGGTTGCTTCGCTGCATTCTCGGTCGACGCCGCGTCGCTTGCGATTTCGGTTGTGGTGATCGATGCGAACGTGGTGATTGGCACGTCGCAGTAAGGCGGGTAGAAACACCCGCTGCTGCTGACGCCCCGGTCGCATTTGAGCCCTCTTCGCCGCCTGGGCTTTCCCAGCGTTCTTGACGATTCATGTGCTGTTCCCTGGCGCCTAGGTGGGGAAGTTTGCGCGCGGGCATTCGTCATCCCAGCCCGCGATGGGTTTATTTTTGCCGTCTTTTGCGGGAGGATGGTGTTTGAGCCAGGCTGTTGGCGCCTGAGCGGAGAGCGGTCCGACTCGAGAAGCCATCGAACCGCTCTTCGCTGCAAGGAAAGATCGGTTATCCGACGATTGCATCGTTGGAAGTGAAGGCTTCGAGGGATCCTTCTTTTGTCTGAATGCAGACATAGACTATGCCGGAATTGGCCGAAGCGAAGATTTGGCGCTTTGTTGCCGGTGAGACTCGCAGCCAGTCCCCCTTGCGAAGAGCGATGTCTTCTCCGTCGAGCACGGCTTTGCCTTCACCTTCAAGAACACCGTAGACCTCTTCATTTGTTTTATGTGAATGGACGAAGGGCACGCATTCCCCTGCGGGAATCTTGTTGATGCTCACCTCGGCGCCAGTAAGCGACAGTGTGTCGTGAAGTTCGACTCGTCCTTCGTTGCCGATGTTCATTTTCGCGTAGTTCGTCATTTTGGCCTCCTAAAGTTTTTTGCCGTTCGCAAGATGTCTTGCTTTGGCATAGTTAACGAGAAAGCGTATGCTGAAAATAGTACGCACCTTTTTGTAACTGCGTATATCAATTCTTGTGTGCATGACTGCGGATGGAGGCCTGATGAAAACCAGGGACGAGCTGCCAGAATGCCCTGTTGCCACAGCTGTTTCGCTCATTGGCGGAAAATGGAAGCTGCTGATTTTGCGCAATCTGAAAGTGCGACCGTGGCGTTTCAACGAATTGCGAAGGGATCTCGACGGCATATCGCAGAAAGTGCTGACGGATAGTCTTCGGCAGATGGTGGACGACGGATTGGTTTATCGGCGCGATTATCGGGAAAACCCTCCAAGAGTCGAATACGGCCTGACGGAACTTGGCCGCCGGATGTTTCCCATCATTGACGCGCTTGCTGTTTTCGGCGACTACTACAAATCGGTTGTGAAATGACGGAGCCGCATGCGGCGTGTTGGCCATGTCCAATTTCTATCGGCAAACGCAGCCGCTGTCCTTGTGCCTGGTCGCTATGTGTTGCAGCTGGTATGGGACAAATCTACCCCGTATAGTTCCTCATACGATGCTCCTTCGCTCGAAAGAGTGCTTTTGAACAGCGCGACGTGCGTTGCGCGCGTTGGACCGGGGAAGGGTAGCGGCGGGAGGTCTCCTTTGGGGATGCGTGCTCGTCGTGCAAGGGTTATATGCGAGAGGAAAGGCTTGTCGTCGAAGGGGATGCCGCGCGTGCGCAGCTCTTCGCGCAGACACTCTGCAAGATTTGCCAGGTTGGGGTCTTCGGCGAGTCCGAGCCAGAACGTGGCATCGCTGCTTCGTCCGAATTTTCCTAGCCTATTGGGCAGCAGGGTGATATCCCTCACACTTGCGGCCGATTTATCGATCGCCTCTTCCACGTCGGGTAGCGCAGACGCTGGCACGTTTCCTAGGAAGGCCAGGGTGACATGGCGGTTCTCGCGCGGGGTAAATCGTCCGGGCATGGATGCGCGCAGTGGCCTTACGAGGTCCGATATTTCATCTTGCATGATCGGCGGTATTTCAAGGGCGATAAAAAGTCTCATGTCTGTCTTTCGGGTCAAGATTCTTCCGATTTGCGGCCGAGAAGCTTTATCTTGCACCAAACTGCGTCGCGAAACTCGCAAAACCCACGAAACGTATCGATCGACCCTGATAGTGGCGGCCAATAGCGCGGTAGAGCGGTAATTTAATACGCAAAACAATAGAAAATGTAGATTATCTTTGAGCGCAATCCGTGGTAGACATCGTCGTTTGGTACGTTTCGTACAAAATTCGATAACGAACTTTGGTTTTCGTGCAAGATGGCGCTTTTGCTGCAGCTAGCGCACCTCTTCTTCGCCTCGGTACAGCGCACGCGTTTGCAATTCCCTGCCGTCTAGGTCAAAGCTCTCGAACGGGAAAGCGCGGATTTCGAAATCGTCGTAGGTATTGGCGTAGTAGGTGTTCGTTGAGCTGGAGAATCCGCTGGTGAAAATGGTTTTTTCGAAATGTCCCTCGGCCGATTTCACCGTGCCTTCCGTTACTTGCACGGATGCGAGGGTTCGGAAAAGACGTGCTACGTTTTCGCGCTCTGTCGTTTTGGCGGGATGGTGGGCGTTGGCGTAGGCCGCGCGCACGAAACGCGAAGGCGATGAGGGGTCGCCCGGTATGCCTTGCATGCCGGCTCCGATGCCCCATGCACGCAGTTCTTGCGCACCCCAGTTGCTTGGTCGCGGGCTTTCGTTGCTTATGTGCAGATAGTTGTCCAGATTGGCGATGTGCCACGGTAGCTCGGGCGAGTTTGCCAGCACATCGGCGCGGTTCTCGTAGATGTGAAGACCGGCCTTGGTGCTTTCGACTACGATGCTGCGCGTGCTGTCGGCGATGAGCCAGTGCAGCAGCGATTCGGGCTGTCCCGGCTGTGCGAGCGAGACGATCTGCGTGTCGGCAAGCGCGTGTTCAACTTCGTCGGTCGAGGCGAAATTGCGTGCTACCCACAAGGGGAATTCGAATGTGGCCACGCTGCATTTTCCTTCAACGGACTCGTGCGGAAATGCTCCGCAGCGTGGGAAGTTGAGGCCCGCCACGGCGAGGCCTGTTTCGTTGGCGCAGTCGAAATACATCGGTTTGCTGTCCATGATGCACCCCACGCCCACGACGGCGTAAGGCTGCTTGCTCTGCGTCGCACCCAATGCGTAGTCGTAGGCGAAGCCGCGCGGGGTTGCCAGGATTTTCTCGCCGTAGGATTCCGTCCAATCCAGGTTGCGCCCGAAGAACAGGCCTCCGTTTTCATCGGTGAATCTTACGGCTGTGCACATGGTGGTCTCCTTTTCGGCTGGGGTTCCTGCTGTCGATTGTGGCATGTTCGCAGCGCGACAGAAGCGCCGACGAAGAGTCGCTACCGTGCTGTTTTCTTGGCGCGGCTATAACCCCGGTCCCGAGTATGTGCCGGTGGATTCGTCGTACTGCAGAACGGGGATGCGTCCGGTTGCGACCGTCTGGCCGTCGATGTAGTAATGGGATGCGCCGTCGAACCAGATGTCGTGGTAGCCGGGAATCTCAGAGACGAATTCCGTGCTGATGTGGCCGGCGATGACGTCGAGCTCGAAGCGCTTGCCTTTGTAGTACGGCGACATGGACGTGAAGTATTCCTCGGGGGTTCCGATGCGCCATAGGTCGCCCGCGTCCTCGTCTATTCCCGCGTGGCAGAACACCTGGCCGAATTCCGTTTCGTAATAGTAGGGAAGGTTGCGAATCCAGCGTATGACGTCGGCGTGGCTTCTTTTCATATATTCGACCGTAAGCAGGTAGGCTTCTTCGAATTTTCTGCGTGAAAGTAGGTGCTTCACCTCGGCGAACTCGTCTTTGCTCAGGAAACTTTGCGCGGTGGCAAGGCCTGTGTCTGCGAGCATCCAGCCTTGTGTGAAACCAAGGTCTGCAGACGCCATGTCGATGTATTCCAACAGCATCTCCTCATGGTTGCCGCGCAGAGCAATGACCTGGCCGGGAAATTCTTTCTGGAGGCCCATGATGCGGCGGTAGACCTCAAGGCTTGAGGGCCCGCGGTCGCAGTAGTCGCCCAGCAGGACGAGCCTCGACGCGCTGTCATTCAGGTCGACGTGTGCGAGGGCCTTTTCGAAGGGTCCGATGAAACCGTGGATGTCGCTCATGGCATAGATGGTCATGGTGCTCCTATCGCCTGGGGTTTGTGGCGGTTATTGTAGTGCATGGCGTTCTTGCTTGCGGTGTGGAGCCGGTGCTGTTTGTGCGGCTGTCGTGCGGGGTAATTCGGATACACTCTATCAAGATACAGCAGAGCATTTGCCGCAAGCCGAAAGGAGGCCGCATGCCGTGTTGCGAAAATGACAGGCTTGTGAAAGACAATCGGGGAAATTCGTTTCTCTATTGGTGGCCGCCTGCCGGCAGAGAGGGGGAGGTGTCTGACGTTGACCTCAAGACCATGGGGATCTCCCATGTTCCGAGTGAGCCGGCGGGAATTGCCATCATCCTCAAAGAGCCGGGAAAGGCAGGTGCCGACGATGTCGCCAGGATGTTTCCGGAAGATGGGAGCATCGGGGAGGCGGGATACGGGGTTCCTTACGACTCTCTTAATGTGGCCTATAACCACGAATGGTGGACCTGCCTTTGCGATGAAGCGAGGAAGAAGCGCCACATAGAGGCTTGTTGCAAAGACGGCCGGGACGGGGGCTATAAGGGGCGGTGCGCACGGTATAGAAACCATTTCCGAAGCCTATGCAGCCTGGTTTCGCCCGCCGTCGACGTTTTCTCCGACGACGATGCCTTCCTTGAGCACGTTTTTCTTGCTAACCTTCGCTATCCTTCGGAGTCCGGTGCGGTGGGGTTTTCGCTTGAGTCATCCTGCTATAAAAAGATGAACGAGACAGAGAAAGCCGATCGCTTTTTGGGCCTTGTGCGCTGGATGAAAGACTACTCGAGGGGCAAACACAAAGTCGGTGCTGGGAAAGAGCTAGGGTATGTCTTCGTTCAGGCGGACCTGTACGAAGGGCTCGTGGGGCACTTTGGAATTCCAGAGAGCCGAAGCTGTGGATGCGTGGCCTATGCCAACAAGACTCACGGTGCCTTCTACCTTGAAGAATTCGACGTGTGGGTAATCGGCGACTACCACCCCCTGGCGCGGCACAGGCTCGACCTGGAGAAGAGCCGGGAGAACTTCGAGGCGATGAAGAGCGATTCAATAAGCGTAATGAAGGCTGACTAAGCGCCTGCAAGATGGGGGCGGAATTATTCAATGACGGGCATGCGGGCCCATTATCGAAGAGCGGAGGTTGTTCTTCGGGTGAGGAGGACGACTCAGTTATTAGAAGGCGGCACAGGCGGTCCCTGCTGATGTTTTCTCCTTCAGCTCGTACGCGGTCGCGTCAAATTCGGTTTCGGTCTAGTGTGCGCATTGAGGTGGCAATTAAAGCATGGGTCGTTTGCGCTTAGTAGTCGGATCAAGTGCCTATTTTATCTCGATATGCAAACGCGCTCCTCATGAGAGGAGCGCGCAGGGAGGGGTTTGTTTACGCAAGGAGCTCGGAGGAGCAGCCCTTGTTCGAGGGTTGCTAATCTTCCAGTCCTGCCAAACGGCGACCGACAAGGTAGCCGAAAGTGAGGCAGCGGCCGTGGCTGATGGCGCTCATATGGTGGGGGTAGGTGCCGTTGAACATGCTTCCCGAGGCATTGCCGACGGCGTAAAGCCCCTCGATGACGCTGCCCTCCTGGGTGAGCACTTGGGAATCGATCGAGTGCGAGGACGGCTTCGCGGGTAATCGTAGGTTCGTTCATTTGGCAAGCTCGGCAAAGACGTCGGCATATTCGTCCATGAAGTCGATTGCTACGTCGACGGCGTCCGCGGCAGCTGGCGTTGTGGCCGGTTGTATGACTACCCAGGGCTTGTTGTTCTTGAGAACGGTCACGGGCCTTCCCGTCCTGTTGACTTCGGCGGTGACGCGCGAGAAGTTGTTCTTGGCCTCCGCGAGGGCCATGGTCAGTGCAGGCATGGTTTCTCCTGTCTTCTGGTTGCTGCGTCTCCTTTCGATATGGACAAGATTAGGGCTATATAATAGGCCACTGTCAAATTCATGGCGGCAGGTGAGAATGGCGAACCCTTGCGGGAAAATCAAGCGGTAATTGACTTACGGTATCGAGGGGAGCCTGTTCGGCGACAGCCTGAATTCGGCTATAGCCTTCCCATGACGGCGTGGCCGATGAAAAGAGCGAAACCCAGTGCGAAGAGAAAGACGTGCGTACCTGCCGCATGGGGGAGGCGCGCTCGGACAGGCGGCGCCATGCAGACGCCGGAAAGCGCGAACAAGACGATGGAAACCCAGCCCATGACGTATGTTTCCGTGCGGGCGCCTGACGCATAGATGGTTGCTGAGATGCCGTGAACGATTCCGGCGGCAAGCAGGACGAAGCCGATGGAGCGATGGCGCCGATGCAAGCGCTCGAGCCGGTCGGCGGGCTGTTCCTTGCTCTTGCGGTTCAGGCGGACGGCTTGCGCCATGAGGGCGAGCAGGGCTCCGCAGGCTGCGAGGGCGCAAACGATTTCGATAGCGAGGACAACGGTCATGGCGATGCTCCGTTTCGTTTTTTGGCGGCATGGCGCGACGGCGGTGTGGCGCGCGACTGCGCTGCGTGATAGGAAATTGGTCGATGTAATAGTTAACCAAAGGAAACTTTATTTGGCAAGACGGATATTTTGGGCGGTCGGCGGGCGAGGATTGCGTGCTGCGAATTGATCGTGGGGAATTTCGGAGGTGGCTATGTTCAGTTGGTTTCTTGAATCCGAGCATCAGGCAAAAAAGATGCCGTTGACCAGCTGATCCTGGATGCTCATTCGAGGTGTATTCGCAACAGGGAGGCGCTGCAACGCGTTGACAGGTGCGGATGCTTTTACTGCCTGGCGATATTCGACCCGCAAGAGATAGAGGAGTGGATCGAAGACGAAGGCGGCGACACGGCGCTTTGCCCCCGTTGCGAAATCGACTCGGTCCTTCCCGAATCGGACGAGTATCCTTTGACGAAAGACTTCCTGCGGCGCATGTACGACTATTGGTTCTAACGCGGACGCCGTGCGATTGCGCCAGCGGCAGGGCAGGGTGGGGCGATTTGCGAGTTTTGCTCGAGAATTTCACGGCAGACGAAGTGTCTTGGTTGTTCGAGGTCTAACGAGGGCGCATGCGGTCGGAGCACCCCTTACTCGTCTTGTTGGCCACATAGCGGTAGAGGATGGGTTGTTCGTTGAGGGGGGCTTTTCTCTGCCTGAAGCGAAGCCGGGGCGGCTCCTACGAGAACGTGGCGGTCATGGTGGCGATCGGCGTGAACGAGGACGGCTGCTGCGAGGCGATCGGCTGCGCCGAGGGCTTCACCGAGTCGTCGGAGTGCTGGCGCGACCTCCTGTCGCGGCTCAAGTCCCGCGGGCTGCGCGGCATGCGCATGTTCGCGGGCGACGAGGCGGCCGGCATGGTCGGCTCGGTCGCCGAGGTGTTCCCCGACGCCAAACACCAACGCTGCACCGTGCACTTCTACCTCAACGTCCTCGCCAAGGTTCCGAAATCGAAGAGGCCGCAGCCGACGACCTGGAATCGATGCGGCTCAAGGAGGCCGCCAAGGTGGTGCGCGACGGGCATGCCGAGACGCTGGCGTACTGCGAGATGCCGCGCGAGCATTGGCGGCGCATTCGGACGAACAACGCGATCGAACGCCTGAACAGGGAAAGGTGCCGGCGCGCCCGCGTGGTCGGCACCTTTCCCGACGGCAAGTCCGCCCTGATGCTTGCGGCCGCCCGCCTGAAGCACATCGCCGACAGCGAGCGGTGATCCCGCCGCTACCTGGACGTGTCGCTTCTCAAAGAGTAGTCGTGCTGACGGCTAGCTAAAAGTGCGCAAAACTATTGACGGTACCTGAGAAGGTCGACATTCACCTCCGCTGGTCGCGCAATTCAGCACTGGGCAGGGTATTGCGGGGTACCGGCGGAGCTGAGGCGGCATTACGTAACGCCGCCCAGGCTGTCCGTAATGCCCTGAAAGAACTCTCAGTGTCCGAGCTGCTTCCGTATTTGACGGTATTAGGGCTAGTAAGGAAGCGTTTGATGCTGTCGACTACTTCAATTTCGTAGCACTTCCGATACGCCCCACGGTTCGATGTCTCAAAGGCGACGACCATGGTTTGTTTGTATTGTATTCAGGAAACATTTCCGTCTATCGCTGCGGACTCGGTGCGCGCCAGTCTGCGAGTCTTGTGCTACGGGCTCGGTATCACCGATAAACCTATCCTTTTAATTGACGGAGAAGCCAATCCTTGCACTAGTGTTGCGCATGCAATTTTGCGCTTGATGAGCATAACTAGTTCTTTAACCCGTAAATTGGTAAGGAGCTGTTGCAAGCTTATTGTTGTGAATGTAGTGTTGCCCTTCGGGCATCTTCACTCCAGGACCAAGCACCAACCGCTCTGTGGCAATATTTCGTGCGCTGGCGGCGCTGTATCCTACTTTAATTTCGCCAACTGTAATATCCCAATCCTCGGATGGGGCATACAGCTCGTCTACGAGGTCATCAGTATCGTAGGTAACCATCCACTTGCCCTTATAGGACCTGATGCTCTTAGCCAATTCTCGGTGATCGTTGTCGGTGAAACTGTTCTCATAGAGCCCTGGCCCCTTCTGCACGTAAGGCGGATCAAGGTAGATCAGGGAATTGCCGTCCATATTGGGGGCAACCGTTTTCATGAAGGCGAGCGCATCAAGGTTGTGAAGCTCGATGTCTTTCGCCCGGGCGGAAATATCACGAACCTTTTTACAGAGCGCTTCTCTGTTGAATCTTGCGTCGATCTTGTAGATTCCCGCCTGCGCCTTTCCTCCAATTACGCCGCCGGTGAGTATTCCTGAGCGATTCGTGCGGTTTAGATAGAAAGCGGCTTTCCCCAAATCAAGAGAGGGGCCATCGGCGGCCCGATACGTATCGCGGCAGGCATACCATTGATCCATGCTCAGGGGCACTGTCTCTATGTAGCTACAGAGCTCGTCGGGATGGTTTACGACGGCATTCCAAATGCTGAAGACGGCGGGGTCAAAATCATTCAAAATGACCTTCGATACATCACCTTGCAAAAGCAGCTTCATTGCCAATCCGGCTCCGCCGCAGAAAGCTTCCGCATACGTGCAGCTACGCAGATCGTTGATGTTGATGAGCGAAATGATAAAAGGGTAAATTTTCGATTTGCCGCCAGGGAATCGTAATGGCGTATACGTAATTGGCATGGCAGCACCTCCTTTTAGCCAGGTTATAATTTGGGTGTAGGTTCATATTTTAGATGTCGCTCGGCTTCTTGGGCATAGGCACAGGAAAACTCGACGTCCTTCTTGCGACTTTGTTATACGCGGCCGTAAACGTTTCGATGAACCGCCACGCGGGATCCGGGTTGGCATCTGCCCATGTTTTTATGACCTTCGCACTACTGAAAACAGCCTGGTTGTCCTTGAACCAGGCTTTGAACTTATTTCGTTCCGGATTCTGGGACGAGTACACGGAAGAAAAAGGACCGTTTTCAGCAATTGCCCGATAAGTATAATCATATGGTGCAAGATTTCCCCATAAAGGGTCGCTAGTTTTAGCCGAGATCAAGTAGTCCCAGATGATTTGCTCGGGTCGGATATCGCCTGGGAGCCGCACTATATTTTTGCCCTCGCGATAGTAGAGACTAGGCACCTGCTTCTTGATTTTCTCATCGGTTACATCGCCATCGAATACCACGATTCGATCTTTCATATATGAATAATCATGATTGTAAAGCTGCAGTAGCGTATCGCAGCTAAATGTCGCTTCGATGAGTTGCACTCGTGGGTATAAAGCAGGGTATAGCGTCTCAATGAGCTCCTGTATAAACCAGCGGGCTTCGGCGTCCTCGCAGAACACACCAACCTTTGATGGAGATATGCCAGGCGTTCGTACGAATAGGTCGTTGGTCATTGTGTGCCAAGAAGGGTTTCTGCAGACTTCAAGCACCCTGTTGGCATCTGTGAGATAGGCAATCTCTATGTCGTTTGGATCGTCCTTGCTTACGGGGCTAGTCTTGTCGATAAGGTAATGCAGCACGACGGTGCTGTGCGTTGTGAACACGATCTGAAACTTGCATTCACCGGCTTCTTTTAGCAGCAAATCAATGAGCTTCCTTTGGGCGGCTGGATGCAGCGTCGCATCGATTTCGTCAATGAGCAGCAACCCACCATCCCAGTCTTTGTCCATCTCCCTCGAAAGTCGTTTGAATGAAAGGACGGCCATGAGTATCTGACCGAGGTTATCTTGGCCAGCGGAGTTTGCGGAAAGGCCGTAATTTGCGGTTTCAACACCAGTGCCGCGTTTCTTAGACTGCGCAATGTCGAAGCTGCTAATCGATCGGATTTCCACAGTGCCAATGCTGAGTATTTCGCGGTATTTATCGATGAACCAGTCGCGATCATAATCCGAATCCCAGCGTTGAGCGTGGCGCTTCAATGCTTTGGCATCGGCTTCGCCAAACGGGTAGAGCCGCGACAGGCCAAGATAGATTACCGGCGATTCGAGCTTCGACTCAGTGGTCTTGCCGTCCTCTAATTCTCGTTTCGGAATGACGCGAAATCTGGTGCCCTTGTTCTGCCATGCCGTTCTGAACATGACCGACTTTCTTTGTCCATGCTCTTCGTAGTCCAGACGCACTTTACTTCCCGTCGGGTCATGCTCAGGCGATCCAGAGAACAGCTCGGCGAACTCACCACGGAAAGCTTTTCCAATATAGGTCTTCCTTCCGGGCAGTTGCGACGAATTTGCCAATAGTCCCAGTATCGTGGATTTGCCAGTGCCATTGTTGCCAGCGATAGCTGTGAGCTTATCTCCGATAATAATTTCGCAGTTCTCGAACTGCCGGAAGTCTTCAATGAACAGACGGATGGCTTTCAACTTCCGTTTCGCCCCTCCCTTATGTCCAGACCTCGTCGATCACCAAAGCAACGAGGTCAGCTTGTCTTACTAATGCAGAACGGTCAACGGCAAGTGTTCCGTGTGCCCATTTCGCAAAGAGGGCTTCGAAATTATGCATGCCGTCAATCCACTCGGAGGCAAGTGCCATGTTGTTGCGCTCGACCGTACCTATCTTCGCCAAAATCGCAGGTTTGGCCACCTCTTTTAAGAAATTGGAGAGGGCTTTGTCCCCGCGATCGTCGCCAATGGATGCGAAGTACTCACGGGCGACGGTCTCCATCAGCAAACGAAGGGAAAAACCCAGGATAGGAAGAAGGTGGGCAAGTTTGTCTGGATGCTTGAGATACTGCTCGTCGATCCAGTCAATACCTCGATATATGCTGTTCGATCCAGTCCCTCTCGGTCGAAGCGCATGTCCAAACATCCTCTTGCCGGAGCTATGGCTCACTGGCTTTCTGCGAATCGTGCTGCTGGACAGTGTCTCACTTGACTGGCATTTGCCTTCTTCGGGTTTTCCTGAAACGTCTACGTCGAGCCACTGCGGCTCGGTGGAACCTTCAGCCGTCTGCGGTTGGGCTGCGCTTTGAAAGTCGGGCAGCATAATTTCATTGTGTGTACTTATGCTGGAGCGTGCGCATTCGGTCTCGGAGTAGGCGGTATCTTTACCTCCACCGTCCAGGCTGTCTCCTCCGCCATTGATATCCATCGTGTCAAATGGGAGACGGGTCTGTCTTGGTCTACCCGGTTCCAGGCGCTCTATGGCCTCTTTGACGAGTCGCACGCGTGCTTCCTTATCATAAATCACTCCGACGCCTTTCTCTTTCAGCGTTGAGAGCACGTTGAGCAAAAGCTCATCGTGGGCGCCGCGATAGTATGCATCGTTGGCCATTAGGTCGATGTTCAGTAGCTGACGAACTTCGGGTGTGGTAATCAGTCTGCCGAGATTGGTCGGTGGGATTGCAGCTGCGGCTTTCCACAAATCGCTTTGTCCATAGTCTTCCTGCAGGTGTCTGACAAAGGAAAGTGCGCGTGTAGTTTGCGGGTTTCCTTCCTCGTTGAAACGTGCCGTCTGGATGGAGTTCCATTTCACTGTGCCAACGCCACTGCTTTCGCCACCATGGCGCAGCAGAAGTAACCTGCGAATCTCGTTCTCATCGTCACATACATAACACTCTATGTGACGATGAGTTTGTATGGCAGGTTCCAGCTCCTTAAACTGAGGCGCCAACTTGCGGAAGTCTTCGGGTATCCGCTCGCTATTCAGGGAAAGCTTGATGGCTGTTATTCGTCGATTTCCTTCGCGTACGAGATAGGTCTTCGTTCCATCTATCGGACTGACGATAAGTTGCTCAGAGGCGTTGAGCCCGTGCAGGGCAATGTCACGGGCGAGGTTCAGGATCTTATTGCCTGACCCAAGTTTTTGGTCAGCAAGGATAGAGTAGAGTGCGTCATCCTCGGTAGAAACTGCTTCAAAGCGAGGATTTTCCTCGTTAACAACGAGATTCTCAACGTCTATTGTCTGGTGTTTATGCATGGTTCAACAACCTGTTCGTCGTGTCCGCTTTACCCTTCCTGATTGCGGCCTAAGCACATGGTGTTCACTTCGGCTATGCGCTACGTCTACTGTCAACCCCGTTGGGCGCGTTCATATGCACGTTGGGCGTCAGTTTCGTACTTGCGCCGTACGGATGGGCTGCTGCAAAATCTCTTCTGTAATCGATTTGGCCGTCGGCTTGTCGAACCGCGCCTCAAGTTCCGCTTCGGGGGTAACGGCCTCGGCGGTACAACCTTGCCGTCGGTGTCTTCTTTCGCTACGACATAAGTCCGCATGCGCAATCAAAGACCTGGCCGAGCGGCTAAAGAATAGGGAAGAAGTGTTTTTGCGAGTCCGCCTTGCAAGCCTGAAATCTCCCTTCTCTATTATTGGAGTATTGGGCGATTTGTCAAATGTACTGCGATTGTGCGAGTTGGTTCAATCGGGGTTCTGGGAATCTGCGTTAGAAGCGGGAAGAGAGCCTTTCGAGATCTATAAATGTCGAAAGGCTCTAAAGAGGCTGGTTCTATTATCCTGGAAAGGATTGCAGCTGCTGCGGCCGACTATTTTTACCCCGAACTTGTCAAAGCGGAGGGTTTACGAACGTTTGAAGCGATGGACGTCGCTGATATGCGTATCGTTGTCTTGGCCGCGTTTACGCCACCGTGTCGAGTGGCTCGAGGTCTAGCTCGTGTGACCTCTCCCTGTGATAACGAAAGGTCCTACCTAGCTCGAGCAAGCTTTTGTTGACTTGCTGCTCCGCCGTTTTTTTGCTTCGAACTGTTTTGAGGGGGGTCACTCCCATTCGATGGCGTCGGTTCTGCCGTCCCGTCACTCCAGTTACACCCAGTTTTCGGCATCGACACGGAACGCGTGCCGCCGAATGACGCGATGTCGCGTTTCGTCGGCTTCGGGGACAAAAGCTGGGACAACCTCAAAAACTTTTTTCAAACTCAGGGCTTTGAGTTTTTGTTTTTGTCCCAAAGTGCGCGGCGGGTCGCCTTTGGAGGCTCGATGGCGCCGAAAACGCCCGTTTTGAAACTCAACCGCCCTTTTGCCCGCAAGCCGCCAGCTGCAATCGCAAGTGAATTAACGCGGGTGGCTTGCGCGCCATTTGCAAAACCCCAGGTCGCAGGTCTTCGCCATTCGTGAACAAAGTGAGTAGTCTCAGGTGGCTTGCTTATGAGTTGGCGAACGGGCCTTCAGGATTCAGGGCAAACATGCTGGTAGAATAGGATTCTCAAATCAATGACAGGAGACCGAGCATGGCCGAACCCCACGATAGGAAGCCGATCCTCACGATCGAGCAGCAGATAGAGCACCTCAAGCAGAAGGGCGTAGCCTTCGAACTGTGTTCCGAGGAAGAGGCCGCGGACTACCTGCGCGACAAGTGCAACTTCTTCAAGCTCGCATCCTACCGCAAACTCTTCTCGAAATACGAGGGAGGCCCGCGCGACGGCCGCTACGTAGACCTCGACTTCGGCCAGCTGCGCCTGCTCGCGGCGCTCGACCAGGAGCTGCGCCACGCCCTGCTCGGCATGACGCTCGACATCGAGCATTTCCAGAAGGTGACACTGCTTCGCGAGATGGAGGACCGTGGAGAGGACGGCTACGCCATCGTGGCCGACTACATGGCATCGCTTACCACTGCAAACAGGGAGTACCGCCTGCGCGAGCTCAAGATGAGCGGCCGCAGCCCCTACAGCTCGAGCCTCTACGCGAAGTACTCCGGCGACATGCCTGCCTGGGCCTTCCTTGAGCTCACCTCGTTCGGCACCCTCATCGACTTCGTGCGCTTCTGCGCCAGGCGATGGGGCGACAGGCGCCTCGAGGCCTCCCACTACGACCTCAAGCGCGTGAAGTCCGTCCGCAACTGCGCCGCGCACGGCTCGTGCCTGATCAACTGCTTCGCCGAGAGGGGCGCCGCCCGGGGCTCGGCGTCCAGCGGCGTCTCCCGAAGGGTCGCCGCCGT